>OBZC01000336.1_pt1 | contig 62778 bp, 63 predicted proteins | sample 1538231 | NCBI WGS metagenome assembly OBZC01 (sample SAMEA2580225, study PRJEB22360) | human gut metagenome | biome: human gut; feature: human-associated habitat; material: faeces | place: Denmark | collected 2008/2010 | reverse complement strand
GTTGTGCAATTCTTTTTCTGAAGCGTGGCAGTAGAAGTTACTAATGCAATCAACTTTTGAGAGAAAAAAATAAATTATTTTGTAAGATTCCGTCATTGAGAAGCATGAACTATATAGAGGGACAGTTAAGCCTCAAAAAAAGTGTAGCAGCAAATCTTATGATGGAAAGGAAAATGTGAGTGAAAGAAAAGAAACGGATGAGAAAAGGAAGAACCATTGTTGCATTTTTATTAGCACTGCTTTTTGCAGTAAATGTACCGGCACAGGAGGTGCGGGCAGAAGAATATAATGAAAATACAACACTTACAGTCGTTGTAACCAATAAGACACCGGAGTATGATCCTTATGGGGTACAGCCCCTGACTACGTTGTTTGACTGCGAAATAATTATGGCATTCAGAGCGGACGAAGGGTTATCTATGACTTTTACAACATCCTGCGCTGGACCGGCAAAAGTTATTGGAGTAAAAGACATTAAAGTTCAGCAAAAGGTGTGGTACGGATGGAAAACGGTACTTATTTCTGATGGAACAGAATCATATGATCGCTCAAGCTTCGCAGCAGATTTGACGTATTCCGACGCTATCAAGGATAAGACCTACCGCGTTATCTGCACCCATTACGCTGACGTTGACGGCTACGAAGAAGTCGTGAACGACACCGGTGCTTTCAAATTTACATATTAATTAACTATTAACCAACGAAACTTTTAATTTGCTACACTTCAAAAAACTGAATAACGTCATATCGGCAGCGCAAATAGCGACTGCCCAAGCAACACCATGGGGGTGGGGTAGAGACAGGTATTCAAAAGTATGCTAGACCTGCATAAGGGTAAAATGAAGGGAAAATAAAATAAACTGTGATTGTCATAGTGGGTGGGACAAGATCTTTACATGAAAGTATAAAGGGGGAAATCTTTCAGGAAAAAGATAGAGCAAAACGCCTTACGGCGAAAGGACATGTATGTCAGGGTTGACAAAAGCAGGAAAAGAAAGAGAGATTATTATACGAATGAGAAGGATACAATGGGGTAATCCGATGATAAAGTCTGCAGGCTACGATGCGCAGCAACAAATGCTGGAGATCGAGTTCGCAAGTGACGGTCAGATATGGCAATTTGAAAATGTGCCGGAAGATATCTGGTACCGATTTCGGAGTTATCTCCGCCCGGAGTTCTTTTTCCATAATTTTATTATGGGTTGTTATCCGGAGAGACAAATGCAGGAGAATGCGTAAAAATCGCAGCATACGAAGGGAATACAAAAAAGGGGAACAATATAATGTCAGAAAGCCGCAGAGGATAGGGGAATCCGCTGCGGCTTTTAAAGTTTTGCATAAATCTCTTTCCCAAAAAAGTGGAATATGCTATACTGTTACAGAAGTCTTGTCTGACGTCAGGGAGGGCTTCAGAATTAGGAAGAGAGACATTAAAGTATTCATGGCAAGAGAACAACTTCAACAGACATCACCGGAGGACCGGCGACGAAGAGTGCAGCGTTTGAAGAAGACGATCGTGGGTATAGTGGCAGCAGGACTGGTGATCCCGCTTATGTGCTGCGTGTATCTGATCTGCAGGCTGCATACGATCAACGGGATTCTGGAGGATCTGAATCGGAGACTGGATGAACTGGAAGCCGGGAATCAGAGATTGCAGACCGAACTGCAGCTTTTGCAGGAGGAAGCACAGACGACCGGGCAGACTTCACAGATACCGCAGGAGGAATCTGTACAGGGAAGCGCGGATCCGGTGACGGATGCTCATTCCGGGCAGGAACAGATCCACAAGGTATATCTGACTTTTGACGATGGCCCCAGCATTTATACGAATGATATCCTGGATATTTTAGACAGGTATCAGGTAAAGGCTACCTTTTTCGTAGTGGGCAGGGAAGGAACGGATGCGGAAGAAGCACTGCAGCGGATCGTGGAAGATGGGCATACGTTAGGAATGCATTCCTACAGTCATAAATATAAGGAACTATACGAATCCATGGACAGCTTCACGCGGGATTTTGAACAGATCAGGGATTATGTCTATCAGGCGACCGGTGTGGAGAGCGTTTATTATCGTTTTCCGGGAGGAAGCTCCAATACGGTCAGTGAGATCGATATGCATGAATTCATTGATTATCTGGAGAGCCAGGGAGTGGAGTATTACGACTGGAATGTGTCTTCCGGAGACGGAGGCAGCATGAAACTCACCACGGATATGCTGTTAGAGAACTGCACGAAGGATATTGACACGAGAGATACGTCAATCATACTTCTGCATGATTCCGCAGAAAAACCAACGACAGTGGAGGCGCTGCCGGAGATTATAGAGAATATTCTGGCGAGACCGGATACGGTGATCCTGCCGATCACGGAGAATACCAAGCCGGTGCATCACCAGTAAACATAAAAACATTCACAAATAAAAAACAAATTTAAAGAAATAAACGGAGGTACATCATCATGGGATTTTTCTCAGATTTGAAAGAAGATCTGTCTCAGGCGGTCAATGAACTGATGCCGGAGGAGAATCTGGATCAGGCAGCTGCCGAAGAACTCAAGGAACAGCCGGTGGAAAATACGCAGGAACCGCTGCGGGAAGAGATTCCTGAAGCGCAGACCGCAGAGGATGCGAAGGATAACGTGGCATTCGAAGAGATGCTGAAGAACCTGGATTCTATTGAGATTCCGCAGGAACAGAAAACAGAAGAACAGCCGGCAGAGAAAGTAGCAGAAGAGATGCCGCGGGCAGAAGAGACTGGGGAAAAAGTCGCACCGGAACTGGATTTAGACAGTGTACTTCAGAACGATATGACAGTAGAAAAGGTTCTGGAGCAGGAAAATACAGAGAAGAACAAAGGAGCAGAGAAGAGAATGGATGTAAAAGTTGCATCAGATGAAACCGCAGTTATTACTGCCGGAATGGTGATCACCGGTGATGTAAGTTCCGAAGGATCTATGGATCTGGTAGGTACGATTAATGGAAATATTGATATTCTGGGCAAGCTGAATATTACCGGATATATCAATGGTAATTCCAAGGCAGCTGAGATTTTTGCAGAAGGTGCGAAGATCAACGGCGAGATCTTGAGCGAGGGCTCTGTGAAGATCGGAGCGAGCACGGTTGTCATTGGCAACATTTCCGCTACCAGCGCAGCTATCGCAGGTGCAGTAAAGGGTGATATTGATGTGAAGGGCCCTGTAATCCTGGATTCTTCTGCTATCGTAATGGGCAATATTAAGTCCAAGTCCGTACAGATCAACAACGGTGCAGTTATCGAAGGTATGTGCTCTCAGTGCTATGCTGATGTCAGCCCTACTTCTTTCTTCGATGATTACAAGCCAGAGAAAAGAAAAGCAAAATAAGGAGCAGATAACAATGAAGAGAATATTACTGAAGCTTAGCGGAGAAGCACTGGCAGGAGAGAAGAAGACCGGTTTTGACGAGGCAACTGTCAGAAAGGTTGCATTACAGGTAAAAGAACTGGTAGACGATGGCATTCAGGTAGGGATTGTCATCGGCGGAGGCAATTTCTGGAGAGGTCGTTCCAGTGAAAATATTGATCGTACCAAAGCGGATCAGATCGGTATGCTTGCCACCATCATGAACTGTATCTATGTCTCTGAGATTTTTCGCTCGGTAGGCATGATGACCAACATTTTAACCCCCTTTGAGTGCGGATCATTTACCAAGCTGTTCTCCAAGGACAGAGCCAATAAGTATTTTGCAAAAGGCATGGTAGTATTTTTCGCAGGCGGTACGGGACATCCCTATTTCTCCACGGATACCGGTGTAGTACTTCGTGCCATTGAAGTAGAAGCAGATGTTATTCTGCTGGCTAAGGCTATCGACGGTGTCTACAATGCGGATCCTGCCAAGGATCCCACAGCGAAGAAGTACGATGAAGTATCTATTGATGAAGTCATCGCGAAGAACCTTCAGGTAGTGGATATGACCGCATCCATCCTGGCAAGAGATAACAAAATGCCTATGTGGGTATTCGGATTGAACGAAGAGAACAGCATCGTGAATACCATGAAGGGGAAATTTAACGGAACCAAAGTAACCGTGTAACAGATATCATTAACCTATAAAATGAAAAAGCGCGCAGCGCAGAAGAGAGGACAATATGGACGCAAGAGTACAGGTATATAGTGAGAAAATGCAGAAGGCTTATGAATTTCTGACAGCAGATTTTGCTGCTATCCGTGCAGGACGTGCAAATCCTCACGTACTGGACAAATTAAGAGTAGATTATTACGGAACCCCTACCCCCATCCAGCAGGTAGGTAACGTAACCGTTCCCGAGGCACGTATCATCCAGATCGCTCCCTGGGAGAAGTCTCTGATCAAGGAGATTGAGAAAGCGATCATGACTTCCGATATCGGTATCAATCCTTCCAACGATGGCAGTGTGATCCGCCTGGTATTCCCCGAGCTTACCGAGGACCGCAGAAAGGATCTGGTAAAAGAAGTAAAGAAGAAGGGTGAGGAAGGCAAAGTAGCTATCCGTAACATCAGAAGAGACGGCAACGATGCATTCAAGAAGCTGGCTAAGAGTGAAGTGTCTGAGGATGAGATCAAGGGTCTGGAGGACGAACTGCAGAAGCTGACCGACAAGTATGTGAAGGATATTGATGCTCTGATCGACAGCAAGTCCAAGGAAATCATGACAGTTTAGTAAGCCCGGAAAGGCTTAAAAGAAGGCATAGAATATGGAACAAAATCTGAAAATTCCAAATCATGTAGCGATCATTTTAGACGGGAACGGCCGTTGGGCAAAAGCAAAGGGAATGCCCCGCAACTACGGTCATGTTCAGGGAGCCAAGACGGTGGAAGTAATCTGCGAAGAGGCATACCGTATGGGGATTCAGTACCTGACGGTATATGCTTTCTCCACAGAGAACTGGAACCGTCCGCAGGACGAAGTGGATGCGTTGATGAAGCTGCTTCGGAATTATATGAAGACTTGTCTGAAGACGGCGGAGAAGAACCGTATGTGTGTCAGAGTTCTGGGAGACAAGACGAGACTGGATGAAGATATCCGGAATAGGATCGCCGAACTGGAAGAGGCAACGAAGAACAATGACGGTCTGCATTTCCAGATCGCCATCAATTACGGAGGCAGGGATGAGATCGTCCGTGCAGTTAAAAAATTGTCTGCGAAGTTCCAAAGCGGCGAAGTGGATCCTGCGGATATTACGGCGGATACCCTGGAGAGCTATCTGGATACCGCAGGTATTCCGGATCCGGATCTGCTGATCCGCACCTGCAATGAGCAGAGGATTTCCAATTTCCTGCTGTGGCAGCTGGCGTATACGGAGTTGTATTTTACCCCGGTTCCCTGGCCGGATTTCACAAAAGAAGAATTGATGAAGGCTGTGGAAGCATATAATCATAGAGACAGAAGATATGGCGGCCTGAAGGAGGAATAGCTTATGTTTTGGACCCGTTTGCTCAGTGGTATCGTGCTGCTTGTCATCGCGCTGGCTACATTTTGCTTCGGTAATATATTTCTGGCAGTGCCGTTGTGGCTGATTTCTCTGATCGCATACAGAGAGCTTACCAAGGCATTAAAATGTGCAACGGATGAGAAAAAATTTAACGCACTGGAGTGGATCGGTTTCGTGGGTGTGACGGCATATTATGCAACGCTGTTTTTCACCAGGGATCATACCTTACTTCTCATGTGCATTGTGGCTCTGTTCATGGCGGAAATGTTCTGCTATGTGGTAACTTTCCCGAGATATCAGGCAAGTCAGGTGATGGCAGCGGTATTTTCTTTCCTGTATGCACCGGTAATGTTGTCCTTTGTCTATCTGACCCGTGAGTGTGAGACCGGAATCTACCTGGTATGGCTGATCCTGATCAGTTCCTGGGGATGTGACACCTGTGCTTATGTGGTAGGCAAGCTGATCGGTAAGAAACATATTTTCCCGGAGTTGAGTCCTCATAAGTCCCTGGAGGGATGTATCGGTGGCGTTGTGGGAGCGGCTCTGATCGGCGGTTTGTATGCGCATTTCTTCGTGGAAACGGCATTTCCGGATCGGACGATCACATGGATCATTGCCTTTATCTGCGCGGCAGGTGCGGTAATGAGCATGGTGGGAGATCTGGCGGCATCCGCGATCAAGAGAAACCACAATATCAAGGATTATGGCAAACTGATCCCCGGACATGGAGGGATCATGGATCGTTTTGACAGTATGACAGTGACTGCACCGATGACGTATTTTCTTGCCATTCTGATGATTGGACTGCGTTAGTCCGAAAGGAAGATACAAGGAGCGTAGCATTATGAAAAAAATAGCAATCCTGGGATCTACCGGTTCCATCGGAACCCAGACCCTGGAGGTCGTTCGCAATAATCCCGAACTGCAGGTGGTAGCGCTTGCAGCCGGAAAAAGTGTAGAACAGATGGAACAGCAGATCAGAGAATTCCATCCTCTGATCGCAGGTATGTGGAGCGAGGAAGCAGCAGCGGACTTACGCAGCCGTGTGGCGGATCTTCCTGTGAAGGTCGTGACCGGAATGGACGGACTGCTGGAGATCGCAGTGATGCCAAAGGCGCAGGTATTAGTGACGGCGATTGTGGGCATGATTGGTATCAGACCGACGATTGCGGCCATTGAGGCAGGGAAGGATATCGCTCTGGCGAATAAGGAGACACTGGTAACCGCAGGGCACATCATTATGCCGTTAGCGGCGAAGATGGGAGTGAAGATCCTGCCGGTAGACAGTGAACATAGCGCGATCTTCCAGTCGCTGAACGGGGAACCGAAAGGCAGGATCGAGAAGATCCTGCTCACCGCGTCCGGCGGACCCTTCCGTGGCAGGACCAGGGAGCAGCTTGTAAATATTCAGGTGGAGGATGCCTTAAAGCATCCGAACTGGTCCATGGGACGGAAGATCACGATTGATTCTTCCACGCTGGTGAATAAGGGACTGGAAGTCATGGAAGCAAAATGGCTGTTCGGTGTGGATCTGGATCAGATTCAGGTCATCGTGCATCCCCAGAGTATCATTCATTCCGCAGTACAGTATGTGGACGGCGCAGTGATCGCACAGATGGGAACGCCGGACATGAAGCTCCCGATCCAGTACGCTCTGTTCTATCCGGATCGCAGACCGATGCCCGGAAAACGATTGGACTTCTATGAACTGGCACAGGTGACTTTCGAGAAGCCGGACATGGAGACTTTCTATGGTCTGAAGCTTGCCTATGATGCACAGCGCATCGGCGGCAGTATGCCTACGGTGTATAACGCAGCCAACGAGAAAGCGGTAGGACTGTTCTTAGACCGCAAGATCGCTTATCTTCAGATCCCGGAGCTGATTCAGGAAGCCATGGAGCAGCATAAGGTGATCGACAATCCGAACGTGGAGGAGATCCTGGAGACAGAAGCATCTGTTTACAGTTATATCGACGGCAAGGGATTCTGATCCTAAAAAATAAAAGCTTGATATGAGAGGCAATAAATGGTTACATTGATCTTGTTTGTACTGATCTTTGGGGTGGTGGTAGTCTCACATGAATTCGGACATTTTCTGCTGGCGAAGGCCAATGGGATTCATGTGATAGAATTTTCTGTGGGCATGGGTCCGAATCTGTTTTCCTTCCAAAAAGGAGACACCAAATATTCCCTGAAGCTTCTTCCCATCGGCGGAGCCTGTATGTTTGAGGGTGAAGACGGTCTGAATGAAAAAGAGGACGGGGAAGATCACAGCGGATCGTTTTTAAATGCCAATGTGTGGGCGAGAATATCCACGGTGCTGGCAGGACCGGTATTTAATTTCATCCTGGGATTTGTTATTGCATTTATTATGGTAAATCTGATCACGACGATCCGTGATCCTGTGGCGACGGAGATTGTGGACGGCGGTGCGGCACAGGAAGCCGGACTGCAGGCAGGAGACAGGATACTCTCCCTGAATGGCAGTAAAATTCATCTGTATGAAGAGATACAATTGTTTACGCTGACCTACCGGGGCGGGGATGTCACGGTACAGTATGAGCGTGACGGAGTAAAAGGAACTACAACCCTGACTCCGAAGTATGATGAGAGTACAGGGCGATATATGATCGGTATCAGTAATGCGGATTTTGTACAGTTATCCGGACTGGACTGCTTCCGTTATTCCTGGTATGAGATGCGTTATTGTGTGACGATGACCTGGAAGAGCCTGGCAATGCTGGTACAGGGGCAGGTATCCAGACAGGATGTGGCAGGCCCGGTGGGGATTGCGGTCAATGTAGTAGGTAAGACTTACGAGACTACCAAGGATTACGGTTGGCAGAATGTTCTTGTGAATATGCTGAACATTACCCTGATGCTTACGGTGAACCTGGGAATCCTGAATCTTCTGCCGGTTCCGGCGTTAGATGGCGGACGACTGGTATTCCTGCTTTGGGAAGCCATTACCCACAGACCGGTACCGCCGGAGAAGGAAGGAATCGTACACTTTATCGGACTGATGTTTTTCATGATACTGATGGTATTTTTGTTATTCAATGATCTGGTAAATATTTTTGGATAGGATTTTCGGATAGGAAATCATATTCGTTGACAAAGAGCATGCCGCATGGTATGCTCTTTTTACATTCGCGCGTAGCGCGATTCTTGACTTCTTGCCTATCGGCAAAAAATCCCTGAATTAAGAACAGAATTAAAAATAAAATTAATGATCACAAGGAGGATCGTGTATGGAGTATGTGACTGCCGGTTATTGGCAAAAAGAGGAGCATGCGGGACTGTTTTTATCTCTGCAACAGCGCAGATATCGTCAGAGCGGGCGGAATGCGGTAAGTGCGTGCATATCCGACGATGGCAAAATAGTGAGATATCTGCAGGACAGAATAGATGACGGGCTGTCTGGGAAGATTCTTTGGCAGACCGGCAGGGAAGACCTGCTGCGGGAGTGTTTTCAGCAGGAGTTGTCAGCACTTGGAGAAGACAGCAATTATGCGGGAATATTATGCGCGGAAGAACGGGTACTTTTGTTCAGCCACGGAAGAATGCGGAATCTTGCGTTTTTCCGGAGGTTCGGAAAAGTAGGATGGAAGATACTTGACGGACAATGCATGGTGGGAGAAGTGGAACCGGGGACAGCGATACTGACAGCGGACAATGCTTTCATCAATTATTGTGAAGAGGAACTGTCGGAGTGTCTGAAGCCACAGATTACAGAGAATATTTCACCGAAGATCTGTGCCGACCGGGCGGGACGGCGGCTGAGAGAACTGGGGGAGAAGGCAGCAGCACAGGGCGGAAAGCATATGGGAGCAGTATGGATCCTGCCGATTCTGGGAGGTGGCAAATGGTAAGAGGGGTATTGGAAGCACACGGATATGAAGAACCGATATTTATCGGAGAAGGCAGCTTCGCAAAGGTCTATCGTGTCAGAGATCAGGAAGGATGTTTTTGGGCATGCAGAGTATCGGAATATTCAGGACAATGGGAGCGGGAATGCAGAAACTGGCAGGAGATCAGGCATCCGCTTTTTCCGGTGTACATAGAGCACTGGACACAAGACGGGATGGGATATCTGATCATTGAATTCTGGGATGGAATGGATCTGCGGAAAATGTTGGACAGGCGGGGCAGACTGTCACCGGTCACAGCGCTTAATGTGACACTTCAGATCACGGAAGGACTGCAGTATCTGCATGAACGGGAGCATCCGTTTCTTTATCGGGATCTGAAGCCGGAGAATATCCGTATCCGAGAAAACGGCAGAGCGGGAATCTTGGATCTTGGGTGTCTGTGGAACCGGGAGGATGCATGGTCCGGAGCCGGGAATTATTCTTACAGTGCGCCGGAGCAGTTCACCCGGGGGGAACTGCCGGGAGAGGAAAGCGATGTCTATGCGGTAGGAAGACTTCTGTCAGTGATGCTGGGAGAGGAAAAGGCGCATTTGAAAATATCCGGCAAAGACAGAAGGAGAGAAAAGTGGCTGCGCAGAATTGTGGAGATGACTACCTGCGAAGAGCGGAAAAAGCGTGTTCCGGATATGAAAAATTTAAGGAGACTGCTCATTGTGACGGATGCTGGCGTAAGGGAGAGGAGATGGACTGCTAAGGCGGCAGATTTTTACTATGTCCGGAAACTGCATTACCCGTAGCTGTATGCTCCGTGCCCGAACACAATCAATAAAAATTGCAAAAAGTGCTTGCTGTGGAAACGGGAAATGAGTATACTGTAGATAAAGGTTCACGGGGAGATTTTCGGGGACCTGTAGCAAGCAAATTTACATAGCAGGAGGAGAATAGTTATGCGTTTTTTTATTGATACTGCAAAAGTAGAGGATATTAAGAAAGCAAATGACATGGGGGTTATTTGCGGAGTAACGACCAATCCATCCCTGATCGCGAAAGAGGGCAGGGATTTCGTAGAGGTGATCAAAGAGATCGCATCCATCGTAGACGGACCGATCAGCGGTGAGGTTAAGGCTACCACCGTAGATGCAGAAGGAATGATCAAGGAAGGAAGAGAGATCGCAGCCATCCATCCCAATATGGTCGTTAAGATTCCTATGACAGTAGAAGGTCTGAAGGCTTGTAAGGTATTAAGCTCCGAAGGTATCAAGACCAATGTGACCCTGATCTTTTCCGCGAACCAGGCACTGTTGGCAGCACGCGCAGGTGCAACCTACGTGTCTCCTTTCCTGGGCAGACTGGATGACATCAGCACGCGAGGTGTAGATCTGATCCGTGATATCGCAGATATTTTCGCTGTAACTGATCTGGATACCCAGATCATCGCGGCAAGCGTACGTAATCCCATCCATGTGACCGATTGTGCACTGGCAGGTGCGGATATCGCCACCGTTCCTTACTCCGTGATCGAGCAGATGGTGAAGCATCCCCTGACCGATGCCGGTATCGCCAAGTTCCAGGCGGACTATAAGGCAGTTTTTGGTGAATAGATTGTCAATAGATATGTGGGATGACTGCTTGCAGGCGAGACCACATATCTATTAGACAATCAAACAGACATGAGCAAGTAGGGCGATAGCCCGGAATGCGAATGAATGTAGCGGTTCGAGAGTGCGGAGCACGGAGAAGCGCGTAGTTCACCTAAGATTCCGACACAGTAAGAAGCTGTACAGAGGTATTCCCCTGTACAGCTTCTTTTTTGATCCTGTCGATTGCGAAGCTTCAGACAGAGCTTATTTCATCTGCTCTTCCTGCTTCTTGATCATACGACGAACCATCTCACCGCCGATGCTTCCTGCTTCCTTAGAAGTAAGGTCACCGTTGTAACCCTCTTTCAGGTTAACGCCCAGCTCAGATGCCACCTCAGTCTTGAAACGATCCATTGCAGCCTTTGCTTCGGGAACTTCTACTCTATTGGTTTTACTTGCCATTTCGTTCACCTCCGTTTGGAATTGGTTTTCGTGTTTCAGATAAGCGTTTTTTGTGATCACTTATCTTGGTATTAGTATGAGCACGGGCTTTTTTTTCATGCTGGTAAGTTTTTCATTTTTATGGTACACTCAAACAGCAACGAAAGAAACGGAGACCGGAAAGCGCGGCGTCGGATCCACTGACCGGAATCCCACAAAAAGTGACTGACCTTTGAAGCTATCACGTAACTGCGGAAGCTGAGAAGAGAAGGTGTTTTTTTGTTGTCAAAAAATAACTATTCTATGATAGAAAGGCGACAAACAATGAAAAAGAAAACAAGATTCACAAAAACACTGGCGTTGGCGCTGACCCTGGGGCTGTTATGCAGCGGTCTTGCAGGGTGCGGACAGGCAAGAAATAGCGGGAGCGCAGCAGAAAGTCTTGCAACAGAGAGCACACAGCCCACATCGGGCACACAGACTAGTGAGAGTATGGAAGCCGCAACGGAAAGTACAGAAGCTACAGCAGAAAATGCGGATGCGGATGGCACGCTTATTCGTGTGGCATCCTTAAAGGGACCGACCTCTTTAGGATTATTATTTTTAATGGACAAAGCGAACAAGGGCGAGACCGCCAATACCTATGAATTCCGGATGGCTACCGGCGCAGACGAGATCCTGCCCCTGATGGTCAAGGGCGATCTGGATATCGCACTGATACCTGCAAATGTGGCAAGTATCCTCTATCATAAGACCCAGGGCGGCGTGGAAGTGATCGACATCAATACCCTGGGCGTATTGTATATGGTATCCGGAGAGGATGGCCTTACGGATTTTACGGATCTGAAGGGGAAGACAATCTATTTAACCGGAAAAGGAACCACGCCGGACTATGTATTGCAGTATCTGCTGAATGCAAACGGCATGTCTGTGGACGATGTGACACTGGAGTATAAATCCGAAGCCACAGAAGTAGCATCTGTGCTGGCTGAGGATCCCACAGCCATCGGTTTACTACCCCAACCCTTCGTCACCGCAGCCTGCATGCAGAACGATGCCCTGAAGGTGATCTTTGACTTAAACGAAGAGTGGAATAAGGTACAGGGTGCAAGCGGCAGCAGCATGGTCACCGGTGTCACGGTGGTCCGCAAGGAATTTCTGGAAGAGAATGAAGAAGCTGTGAAAGCTTTTATGGAAGAGCATAAGGCAAGTGCCGAAGCCATCAATGCAGACCCCGCCACCGGGGCTGCACTGGCAGTGGAAGCGCAGATTGTGGCAAAGGAGCCTATTGCGCAGAAAGCAATCCCCGAATGCAACATTACTTATATGGATAAGGCAGAGATGAAGCAGGCACTTTCCGGATACCTTGACGTACTGTTCCACCAGGATTCCCTGTCCATAGGCGGCGGACTCCCGGAATCTGATTTCTATTATGATGCAGAATAAGTATAAAAAATACATCAGAAAATTTATCATCCTGTTCTTTTGGCTGGGCGTATGGCAGGTCACGGCAATGTGCATGGATAATTCATTGCTGGTGGTGACACCCATGCAGGCATTGCGAGCACTGGCAACCCTCGTGGGGCAGGCGGAATTCTGGCGTAGCGCCCTTGGATCGCTGTGGCGCATTGCTGCAGGCTTTTTGATGGGAGCGGTTATGGGACTGCTGTTAGCGGCGGTAAGTTACAGATACCGTCCGGCAGAGGAGATCCTGCGTCCGTTTATGGTATTCTGTAAGGCAGTACCGGTGGCGGTATTTGCGGTGCTTTTACTGATCTGGTGGGGAGCTTCCCCGCTGGCTGTGGCGGTCTGCTTTTTAGTGGTGTTTCCGAATATTTATCTGAACACACTGGAAGGCTTAAAAAGTGCGGACGCAGAACTGATAGAGATGGCAGAAGTGTTTCGTCTGCCGTTTGCTACCCGCTTTTTCTATATTTATCGCCCGGCGCTAAAGCCGTTCTTACTCAGCGCATTTCAATTATCCCTGGGAATGAGCTGGAAATCCGGAGTGGCAGCGGAAGTGATCGGCACGCCGGTGCATTCTATCGGCGGGGCACTGTATCTGGCGAAGATTTACCTCGATACGGCGGATCTGTTTGCCTGGACGGCAGTGATCATCGTGCTCAGTGTATTGTTTGAGAAAATCGTCTTCGGCTGTGTGGAATGTTTTTTCCGGTGGCAGCCTGTCTGCAAGAGACCGGCAATGCCGCAGACAAATGTCACCGGAGAACGTCGCACCTTACATGTGGCAGAGCTTGGAAAATGCTATCATGACCGTTGGATCTTCCGACATGTGGAACAGAAATTCCACGGGGGAGAACTGTATCTTCTGGATACACCTTCGGGCAGCGGCAAGACGACCTTTTTTAGGTGCCTGTGCGGGCTGGAACGGCCGGAAGAGGGAGAAGTGTCGGGAATCGATGCTTTTTCCGTGCAGTTTCAGGAGGACAGACTCTGCGAAGAATACAGTGCGGTGAAGAACCTGGAAATGGTCATGGGAGATGCGAAGGAAGCGCGGGAGGTGCTTGCGTGTTTACTGCCGGAGGAAGCGCTGGAATGTCCCTGCCGTGAATTGTCCGGCGGCATGAAGCGGAGAGTGTCACTGGTGCGGGCAATGGAAGCAGGAGCACAGTGTGTACTGCTGGACGAGCCGTTCACCGGACTGGATGATGAGAACCGGAAAAAAGCGGAAGATTATATCCGGCAGAAGGCGGGAGAACGGATTTTGATGCTGGCTACCCATATCCGACTGGCGGAGGAGCTTTCGCAGACCGTGCGGATGTGAGAAGTGCAGGAGTTCGGGCACGGATCATGAAGAAGCAGATCCCGGCAGAATATGTCCGGAAAGTGAAAGGAAGAATGCTATGGAAAAAGGTACGGAAAATACAAGAGTTACCCTGATCGGCATTATCGTGGAGGATCAGGAGGCAGCAGGCCGGATCAACGGACTTTTGCATGAATACGGAGAATATATTATCGGAAGAATGGGGATACCTTATCATGAGAAGCAGATGAATATCATCAGTGTGGTCATGGACGCCCCGCAGGAAAAGGTCAGTGCTCTGTCCGGAAAGCTGGGAATGATCCCGGGAGTCAGTTCCAAGTGCCTCTATGCCCCGGATACGCAGAAAGCCCCCAAATAAAAGGGTTGTCAATTCCTCCAACTTATGCTATAATTGCAAAATGACTGCGACTGGATACAGACCCGCAAGGGTATAAAGGAGGAAATGTTATAATGAGTTTACAGGTTGAAAAGTTAGAGAAAAACATGGCGAAGCTGACCATCGAAGTATCTGCTGAAGAACTGGAGAAGGCAATCGAAGGTGCTTACCAGAAGAATAAGAACAAGATCAGCATTCCCGGTTTCCGTAAGGGCAAGGCTCCCCGTAAGATGATCGAGCAGATGTACGGTAAGTCCGTATTCTATGAGGATGCAGCTAATGCGCTGATCCCCGATGCTTACGATAAGGCTCTGGAAGAGTGTGAGGAGCAGATCGTATCTTCTCCGAAGATCGATGTGACCCAGTTAGAGGCTGGCAAGCCTTTCATCTTCACCGCAGAGGTTGCTCTGAAGCCCGAAGTGACTCTTGGCAAGTACAAGGGTGTGAAGGTTGACAAGATCGAAGTTAAGGTAACCGATGAAGAGGTTGAGGCTGAGATCAACAGAGAGCGCGAGAGCAATGCGAGAACCATCAACGTAGAAGACCGCGCTGTTAAGGACGGCGATATGACCGTTATCGATTTCGAAGGTTTTGTAGACGGTGTTGCATTTGAAGGCGGCAAGGGTGAGAATCATTCCCTGACCATTGGCTCCGGCTCTTTCATCCCCGGATTTGAAGAGGGACTGATCGGTGCTGAATTAAATAAAGAGACCGAAGTAAATGTAACCTTCCCTGAGGATTATCATGCAACTGAGCTGGCTGGCAAGCCCGCAGTATTCAAGTGCACCGTTAAGGAGATCAAGGAAAAGCAGCTTCCTGATCTGGATGACGAGTTCGCAAGTGAAGTATCTGATTTCGATACTATGGCTGAGTATAGAGAGGATGTACAGAAGAAGCTGACTTCCAAGAAGGAAGAAGAAGCTAAGATTGCCAAGGAAGAGGCAGTTCTGGATGCAGTGATCGCAGATGCCAAGATGGAGATCCCCGATGCAATGATCGAGACCCAGCAGAGACAGATGTTAGAGAACTTTGCACAGAGAATTCAGGCGCAGGGTCTTACTTTAGAGCAGTATATGCAGTTCACCGGTCTGACCGCTCAGACCATGATGGAGCAGCTGAAGCCCGAAGCACTGAAGAGAATCCAGTCCCGTCTGGTTCTGGAAGCCGTAGCAGCAGCTGAGAAGATGGAAGCTACTGAGGAAGATTTCGAAGCTGAGATCAAGAGCATGGCAGAAGCTTATCAGATGGAAGCTGACAAGGTAAAAGAACTCCTGGGTGAGCAGGGTGCTAAGCAGGTGAAGGAAGATCTCTGCGTAAGAAAGGCAGCTGACTTCATCGTAGACAACGCTAAGGAAGCAAAGGCTGCAGCCAAGAAGACCACCAAGAAGGAAAAGGCAGCAGAAGAGAAGCCGGAAGAAGCATAATTTGTGCTTTAAGATACGATACGAAGAGAAAGCGGACTGCCAGGTCCGCTTTCTTTTTCAAATTTAAAAGTTCCTAAATTTTTATTAAATCTTCGAGATCTCGTTGAAAAAGCTTACTAAGTAGGATACGATAGTAGTATTAATCAGAAGCAATGGAGGTTTTAGAATATGAGTTTAGTACCTTATGTCATTGAACAGACCAGCAAGGGTGAGCGGTCTTACGATATTTATTCCAGACTGTTGAAGGACAGGATCATTTTCCTGGGTGAGGAAGTGAATGAGACTTCTGCCAGTATCATTGTGGCACAGTTACTGTTCCTGGAAGCGGAGGATCCCGATAAGGATATCCATCTGTATATCAACAGCCCGGGCGGAAGCGTTACCGCAGGTATGGCAATCTACGATACTATGAAATACATCAAGTGTGATGTATCCACAGTATGTATCGGTATGGCAGCCAGCATGGGAGCATTCCTTTTAGCAGGTGGTGCCAAGGGCAAGCGTTTTGCACTGCCCAATGCAGAGATCATGATCCATCAGCCTCTGGGCGGTACCCAGGGCCAGGCTACCGAGATCGAGATCGCAGCCAAGCATATCCTCCGCACCAAGGAGAAGTTGAACCGTATGCTGGCTGAGAACACCGGCAAGGATTATGAGACCATCTGCGCAGACACCGAGAGAGATAACTGGAAGAGCGCCGAGGAAGCTTGTGAATACGGGCTGATCGATAAGGTGATCACCTTCCACGAGTAGCTTTTATCGCAGAGCCAAATCTGAAATCTGGCTCGCGTTTCCTACGACGCAAAAGCGGCGTCTTCGGAAGGAGATAAAATAACAGGAGTATAGTAGTAATGGCAGGAAAAAATTCCGGAAATGACATTAGATGTTCATTTTGTAACAAGACCCAGAGCCAGGTCCGCAAGCTGATCGCGGGACCTGCCGGGGTGTATATCTGTGATGAGTGCGTAGATATCTGCGCTGACATCCTGGAGGAGGAACTGGAAGACGAAGAAGTGGAAGAGACCGCGACTCCGGATATCAATCTTCTGAAACCGAAGGAGATCAAGAACTTCCTGGATGAATATGTCATCGGACAGGACGAGGCGAAAAAGGTCCTCTCCGTTGCGGTGTACAATCATTACAAGAGAGTTACGGCTCCCAAGGATCTGAACGATGTGGAGCTGCAGAAGAGTAATATTATCATGGTAGGACCTACCGGTTCCGGTAAGACTTACCTGGCACAGACACTGGCGAAGATCATCAATGTACCGTTTGCTATCGCAGATGCCACCACACTGACTGAGGCCGGTTATGTAGGTGAAGATGTAGAGAATATTCTGTTAAAGCTGATCCAGGCGGCGGACTATGATGTGGAACGTGCCCAGTACGGTATCGTATATATTGATGAGATCGATAAGATCACGAAAAAGAGTGAGAATGTATCCATTACCCGTGATGTATCCGGTGAGGGCGTACAGCAGGCACTGCTTAAGATCATCGAGGGCACTGTGGCAAGCGTACCTCCCCAGGGAGGCAGAAAGCATCCTCATCAGGAACTGATCCAGATTGATACCACCAACATTCTCTTTATCTGTGGTGGTGCTTTTGACGGTCTGGAGAAGATCGTAGAGTCCAGACTGGACCGCAAGTCAATCGGTTTTAACACAGAGCTTGGGAAGAGAGAGGACAAGGATATCAGTGAACTGTTACAGGAGGTAACTCCTCATGATCTGGTGAAGTTCGGTCTGATCCCTGAGTTCGTAGGACGTGTGCCTATCTGTGTATCCTTACGGGGACTGGACAGAGAAGCACTGATCCGTATCCTTCAGGAGCCGAAGAATGCCCTGGTAAAGCAGTACCAGAAGCTGTTCCAGATGGATCATGTAAAGTTAGATTTTGAGCAGGATGCTATCGAGGCGATTGCAGACAAAGCACTGGAACGTAAGACCGGTGCCAGAGGATTGCGTTCTATTATGGAATCCGTAATGATGGATACCATGTATGAGATTCCTTCCGATGATACCATCGAGGAATGCGTAGTCACCAAGGCTGCGGTGGATGGAGAGAGCGAGCCTCTCACCATACACGAAGATTCTCTGAAAAAGGCAAAATAATCCGGGCGCTGCCTTGTGGTGACACAGGGCAGCGTTTTGTGCAAAAAAGCAGAAAGAAAAAGGTATTTTTATGATTATAAAGAATGTGAGTCTGGAAACGGTCTGTGGTATTACCAGTAAGCTTCCGGAAAATATCCATCCCGAGGTGGCATTTGCGGGGAAAAGTAATGTGGGGAAATCCTCTCTGATCAACGGTCTGATGAACCGGAAATCCCTGGCAAGGACCAGTGCCCAGCCGGGTAAGACCCAGACCATCAATTACTATAATATCAATGATGAAATCTACTTCGTGGACCTGCCCGGTTACGGTTACGCCCAGGCAAATGAGAATGTGAAAGCCCAGTGGGGTAAGATGATCGAAGATTATCTACATAAATCCAAACAGTTAAAGCTGGTGTTTTTGCTGATCGATATTAGACATGCACCATCGGAGAATGACCGGATCATGTATGACTGGATTCGTCGTAACGGCTACGATCCTATCATCATTGCCACGAAGCTGGACAAGATCAACCGCAGCCAGATCCAAAAGCAGATAAAACTGATCCGTACAACATTACAGGCGGGGGCGGACACACAGATCATCCCTTATTCTGCACAGACCAAGCAGGGAAGAGAAGAAATCTATGAGATCCTGGACGGAGTGCTGGCGGCAGAGGATCCTGCACAGGAATAGACAGCAGGAATGATGAATAGGTGGAAAAGCAGAATGCGTGAGAGAGTGAGAGTATATGAAGAAATATTGTAAAGCCTTAGTGAATCTGGGTGTGGCATTTATTATATTACTATTGATTGTTTTCCTGGTGCCGAAGCTGTTAGTATTTTTCGCACCGTTTGTGGCAGGCTGGATCATCGCGTTGATCGCCAGTCCCCTGGTGCGTTTTTTTGAGGAAAAGGTAAAGATCAAGCGAAAAGCGGGAAGTGCATTTGTCATCGTGGCGGTCATCGCGCTGATAATATTGATCCTCTATCTGGTAGGGGCGAAGTTAGCCGATGAGATCATGGGATTGATCGGTGCACTGCCGGATATCTGGGACAGTGCGGAGCATGATTTTGCCGATATCGGGCAGAACCTAAGCGTTATCTATAACCGTTTTCCCGCGGATGTACAGCAAAGCATCATGGATGTCATCAATCAGATCGGAAGCTATGTGGGAGATCTGCTGGGGAAGATCGGCACCCCTACGATCAATGCCGTGGGCAATTTTGCCAAGCAGGTTCCTTCAATCCTGATCGGATTGATCATGGCACTGCTTTCTTCCTATTTCTTCGTAGCGGAGAGAGATCAGCTGGCAACATGGTTCCGTAAGCATACACCGGCGGAAGTACTGTCCTGGTATTATATGCTGAAGCGCGGACTGGTCAAAGCAGTAGGCGGATATCTTAAGGCACAGCTTAAGATCGAAGTGTGGATGTATCTGCTATTAGTCATCGGATTTGCTATTCTGCAGGTAGATTATGCGTTGTTGATCGCACTGGGAATCGCATTTCTGGATTTCCTTCCTTTTTTTGGAACCGGAACTGTTATGGTCCCCTGGGCAATTATCAAAATCTTAAGCTCTGATTATAAAATGGCCATAGGACTGCTGATCATCTGGGGCATCGGACAGCTGGCGCGTCAGCTGATTCAGCCGAAGATCGTGGGAGATTCCGTGGGAATGCCGCCACTGCCGACCCTGTTCCTTCTGTACATAGGATATAAGCTGGGCGGTGTCGTAGGAATGATCGTGGCAGTGCCCATTGGCCTGATCGCTCTGACCATGTATCAGGAGGGCGCTTTACAGACGACCAAGGACAGCGTGAAGATCCTGACAGCCGGGATCAATCATTTCCGCAGGTTGAAGCCGGAGGATATGGACGAAGTGTGGCAGATGCAGGAGAGAGACCGGAGGCTGAGCGAGGAACTGACCAGACAGGCAGCAGAGGAAGAGGCTCAAAAGGAAGCTCGAAAAGAAGCTCAAAAAGAAGCTTCTGCGAAAAAACAGAAAGAAAAGAAATCATGAGAAATATCAGACTGCGACTGCAATATGAAGGAACCAGATATCAGGGATGGCAGAAACAGACTTCCACGGATAATACGATCCAGGGGAAAATGGAGACGCTGTTGACCAAAATGTGCGGTGAACCCATAGAGATCTCTGCCAGCGGTAGGACCGATGCAGGGGTGCATGCCCTGGGGCAGGTGGCGAATTTCCACACGGAAGCTACCATGAGTATGGAGGAGATCCTGGAATATTGTAACCGGTATCTGCCGGAGGATATTGCCGTGGTGGAGGTGTCAGAGGCGGCGCCCAGATTCCACAGCAGACTAAATGCCACCGGGAAGCGCTACCGTTACCGTATCATCAACAGTCAGATCCCGGATGTATTCTGGAGACGCTATGCGACAGAGGAACCGGAAGAATTGGACTTAGATGCTATGCGAAAGGCAGCGGAGTTATTGCTTGGAGAGCACGATTTCAAGGCATTTACCTCTGCGAAGAAAAGTAAAAAATCCACCGTCCGCCGGATCGACGAGATCCGGATCGAACGGATAGAGAACCGTGTGGAGTTTGTATTTACCGGAAATGGATTTTTGCATCACATGATCCGTATTCTCATGGGAACCCTCCTCGAAGTCGGAAAAGGCATCCGGACGCCGGAGAGTGTGACGGATGTACTGGAGTCCGGAGACAGAGCGAAGGCGGGAGCGTTAGTACCGGCCAAAGGACTGGTACTGGAAGAAGTTTTTTATGCCTGAAACTTTTATGCCTGAAAAATAAAAATACTGCAACTTTTTACCCTACAATTGCGTCTATGTAGTTGTAGGGTATTTTGTTGCCTATAACTAAACTATACTTCGCCCTATAAATTTTATCAGATATCCATACGCATGCGAGCATTCAACGGGTATCCGACAAAATTTACATGGCTCTGAATAGTTTATAGAATTTTAATAATTATGTTGCAGAAAATATGCATTGACAGGATACGATAAACGTGGATAAGGCAGAGGGGCTTTATCCCATACGAAAGGTGTAAGGTGCAGGTCATGGAAAAAAAGGTGGCAGTATATAACAATAATACAGGTGTGATAGAGACAATGAGTTCCCTTCTGGCAGGAGAAGGCTTAAAAATGGTGGCAGTGACGGGGAGAGCACAGCTACATGAACTGTTGCGGGCACAGGAGATCCAGCTTCTGCTGTTGGATGTGGAATTGGATGGCAGAGGCTGGGGAGAAGGCATTGAGATGATCCACGACATCCGTAACATGACTACGATCCCCGTTATTATCATTTCCGCACAGGATGCGGAGACCGCCAAGATCATGGCGCTGAATGCCGGTGCAGATGATTATGTGACGGTGGGGTATAATCCGTTGGAGCTGTTAGCCAGAGTGAAATCACAGCTTCGCCGGTATACACAGCTGGTCAATCTGTGTGAAAGTATTGATAGTATTTATCGCGTGGATGGGCTGGAGATCAATGACCGGAACCGTACGGTAACGGTAGACGGCCGTGAAGCGAAGATGACACCCATTGAATATAAAATCTTACGCCTGCTGGTGCAGGAGCGGGGAAAGGTATTATCCATCAGCCAGATCTATGAGTCTATCTGGCATATGCAGGCCATCGGTGCGGATAATACTATTGCGGTGCATATTCGCCACATCCGTGAGAAGATCGAGAGCAATCCAAAGGAGCCCAGATACCTGAAGGTGGTATGGGGAACCGGATATAAGGTAGGATGAAAAAAGATTGTTAATAAGTGTGTCCTCTGCGTCAGCAGGGGACTTTTTTGGTTGAAGTTTGTCAGATTATGGCAGGATGACTATTTACTTTAGTACTTTTGTAGGATATACTGAGTAAGTATGAAAAAAAGTAGTTGCGAAGCAACGGTAAGCACCGAAGGTGCGGATCATGATGTAGAGTGCGATAGCACGAATTCTTGAACTTATGATACTACGACACAAAACACAGATATAAGCACGACAACAGAAAGAGGGCGCAGCAATGACGAAGCAGGAAGCGGAACAAATGCAGGAACGGTTACGACAGATATTTCCTATTGTGCGCCTGCTGGAGGAGACTGCAATACCGGAAAACAGAGAGAATATTCCTTCCGGAGAGACAGAGGAAAGTTGTCAGTGCTTTGCTTTTTGGAATAAAACGGTACCCTGTGCAAATTGTATCTCCAGAGAAGCTTTGCGTACTAAGGGACAATTAGTCAAAATAGAATTTCTGGATGATGAGATCTATCAGGTGATTGCAAAATACGTAGAGGTAGATGGTCAACCCTGTGTGATAGAAATGCTGGAGCCGTTAGATGAAGAGACACTGATGGATTCTGAAGGCAGGGAAAAGCTGATGAAGCGGCTCAGTGGATATGATGATAAGTTATACCGGGATGCATTGACCGGCGTCTACAATCGCAGGTTCTATGAGGAACGTGTGCGGTATATGACCAGCAGGGCCGGTGTGGCCATGATCGACCTGGATGATTTTAAACTGTATAATGATGCCTATGGCCATCATGCCGGGGATATGGTATTGGATAAGATTGTGGGAATCATACAGTGTGATATCCGTAAGACTGATATGCTGATCCGTATGGGTGGAGATGAGTTCCTTCTTGTTCTGCCGGAGATTTCGGAAGGCGCCTTTGAGATAAAGCTTAGGAGGATCCGACAGCATATTCACGAAGCGAAAATTGTGGAATTTTCCCAGATAAAACTGTCGGTGAGCATTGGCGGGGTCATGTCCAACGGGGAGACGATCGAAGAGACTATGAAGAGAGCAGACCGCCTGATGTATCAGGCCAAGATCTGCAAAAATACCGTAGTCACTAAGCGGGATGAGACACAGGATAACAGAAGTCCTGCGGAGAGCGTTGGAGAACGACTTAAAATTCTCATCGTGGATGACTCGGAGCATAACAGACAGCTGCTTACGGAAATGTTGAAGGATAATTATGACATTATAGAGGCAGAAGACGGAGAGAAAGCAATAGAAAAGTTACACGAAAGAGGGGGAGATATCTCACTGGTGCTTTTGGATCTTCTGATGCCTGTGATGGATGGCTTTGATGTGCTGGCATATATGGGGAAGAATCAATGGTTGGAAGATATTCCAGTCATCATGATCTCCAGTGAAGATTCCACTCCTTATGTAAAGCGTGCATATGAACTGGGGGCCACCGATTATATCGGCAGACCTTTTGATGAGAATATTGTCTATCGTCGTGTACAGAACACGATTAAGCTGTATGCAAAGCAGAGAAGACTGGCGGCATTAGTAAACAGCCAGATTTATGAAAAAGAGAAAAACAATCAGATGATGATCAGCATCCTGAGTCATATTGTAGAATTCCGCAATGGTGAAAGCGGTATGCATGTAATGCGGATCAATATGATCACAGGAATGCTGTTAGAGCGGCTGGCAGTAAAATCGGATAAGTATCCTCTGTCCTGGGCAGAGAGATCCATGATCACTATGTCGTCATCCCTGCATGATATCGGTAAGATCGGTATCCCAGAGGAGATTCTGAATAAGCCGGAAAAGCTGACCAGGGAAGAATTTGAGATCATGAAGACACACAGCATGATCGGTGCAGATATGCTGCAGAGTCTGAAGAAATATCAGAACGAGGAACTGTTGAAGATCGCTTATGAGATCTGTCGGTGGCATCATGAACGATACGACGGCAGAGGTTACCCGGACGGATTGAAGGGAGAGGAGATTCCGATATCCGCACAGGTGGTCTCCCTGGCAGATGTGTATGATGCGCTGGTAAGTGAGCGTGTTTATAAAAAGGCATTTTCACCGGAAAAAGCATTGGAGATGATCCAAAACGGCGAATGTGGCAGCTTTAATCCTCTTTTACTGGAATGTCTGGTGGATATCAGAGACAGAGTGAAGGAAGAATACGAACAAAGAGAGGAAGCAATGTAGATGACAGTACAAGAATGCTACGAGAGTATGGGATCCGATTTCGAAGGGGTATTGGGCAGAATGGGAAGCGAGGCAATGGTGAAGCGATTCGCCTTGAAATTCCTCGATGATCCCAGCTATGGGAATCTGGTAAAGGCAGTGGAAGAACAGAATGCGGAGGAGGCTTTCCGCGCAGCGCATACCTTAAAAGGAATCTGCCTGAATCTGGGATTGGACAGACTTTATAAGGTCAGTGCGCTCCTTACGGAGAAGCTCAGGGGCAGAGAGTTCGACGGATACAAAGAAGCGTACGGGGAAGTGCAGAAGGAGTATCGAAATACCATAGATGCAATCCGGACAATGACAGAATAGACCTGGAGACAGGAACAGACTTATGAGAGGATAAGGATTACATGGACAAGGAAATATTGGAGCAGTCACAATATTCCACAGATCAATTACAGGAAATAGAAGAGGGGCAGGAGAAAGGGCTGGATGTCTCCTATTATCGGAATCCGGAATTCCTGGCAATTCAGATGCGGGAGATCCGTCTGGGGCTGGAAGCAAAAGTCGATGTGTCAGTGTATGCTGATATAGCATATGACTGGTTTCAGATGAAGGAGATCCGTAAAGGGCTGGAGAGCCATCTGGATGTGGAAAAATACGCAGACCCAAAGCTCTCTTTTGAGGTCATGCATCAGATCCGTAAGGGATTGATGGAGGGGATGGATCTGACATTTGCCAAAACAATTCCTGCCGGTCTGCTGAAGGAACTGCGGAAGGCCATAGCGGCCAAGGTCGATATCCGCAGGTATATCCGAGAGGGCTATGAGGAGGAGCAGCTCCGACAGATCCGCATTGCCCTGAAGAGAGGGATCGATATTGGATCCCATGTGAAGCTCTGTTACAGAGGTCCGTCCATCCGGGAGATCGCTTTTGGATTGGAAAAGGGACTGGACGTATCGGTATATGAAGATGAACATTTGAACTGGCAGCAGATGCGTGAGATCCGTCTGGGAATGGAAGAAGGAATAGATGTATCGAAATACTCTAATCCGTTATACTCATGGCAGCAGATGAGGGAAATCCGTCTGGGAATGCTGGAGGATCTGCCGGTGGAATTGTATTCCAGCCTGATGTACACAGCCAAAGGCATGGAAGAGAAGCGTAACAAGCTGTTAGAAGAGCGGAAGCATCCGGAGAAAATAGAGAATGCAGAAATCTATAAAGACTTTTCTCTGTTGGTCAGTGCGGATAAAATGGAAGCTTTTATTCTGGTGGCTGAAAAGGGCACCAGGATCCGGAAGGACAGACTGTTACAGTCCCTGGAAGAAAAAGGCGTGAAGACAGGGATTGATTACGTGACGCTGGAACGGTTGGAGAATCAGGGGACAGACAGCAATATGGTCATTCTGGCGACCGGCAGAAGACCACAGCCCGGAGCGGACGGATGGTATGAGTTCTTTTTTGATATTAATATGAAAAAGGAGCCGAAGCTGTTGGAGGATGGTTCCGTAGATTATCAGAATATCAAATGGTTTGAGCTGGTGCGGAAGGGTGATGTGGTAGCAAAATACCACGAGCCGGAACCGGGGAATCCCGGGCTTGATATCTTAGGAAACGAAGTCCCTGCGAAAAAGGGCAGAGAGCTGCGGCATCTGACCTGCAAAGGGGTAACGCTGGAGCCGGACAGGAAGACCTATATCGCATCCATGGACGGTAAGATCGAATATAGGGGAGGCGGACTGGAGGTTACGAATATCCTGGTACAGGACAGCGTGACACAGGCAACCGGCAACGTAGAATTCAACGGCTCGGTCTATGTCAGAGGCGAGGTTGGTGACGGTGCGGTCATCCGCGCGGAGAAGGACATTCTGGTGGATGGTTTCGTAGAAGGAGCTGTGCTGGAGGCAGGGGGAGATATCATCCTGCGTAAGGGCAACAATGGTGACGGCAAAGGAAGGCTGAAGGCCAATGGCAGCGTCATGGGCAGATTCTTTGAGCGTGCCAATGTCAAGGCAGGGAAACATATCAATGCCAACTACTGTCTGAACAGTGTGCTCTGGGCAGACGGCAGGATTGAGATTGCCGGTAAAAACGGAAGCCTGGCAGGCGGAAGTGCCTATGCCGCACAAGGCATCAATGCCTTCAATATCGGAAATGCAGCCGGTATCAGGACCGGTATTTCCGTAGGGGGTGAAGATACGTTCCTTGCGGAGAGCAATTCGCTGGAAGAAAAACTTCGTTCTGCCCAGAGAGAATTATATCTTTTAAAAAGTGCCTACGCAGATTTCAGAAAAAAATATGCGCCGGAAGTACGTAACAGCAATCCGGTCTATCTGAAAATAGAGGATTCCATCTATACCAAGGATCTTGAAATTGATAAACTCTATAAGCGGCAGGAAGAACTGCAGAAGGAGAGAGACAGAGCCGATCAGGTGAAGATTGTGATCCGTGGAAGTCTGTATCCGGGAGTACTGGTAAATATCAATGGTTCCAGATGGAATTCCAAACCCATTAAGAACGTTACACTGAAGAAAAAAGAGGGTACCATTTCCGTATTTCGGAATGTTTAGGAGGAAAATAAGTGAAGAACAAGGTTCTCATTGTGGATGATGCATTAATGAACAGGGATATCCTGAAGGAAATATTAAAGGATACCTACGACATATTGGAAGCGGAGGACGGTAAAACGGCGTTGGAAATCCTGGATGCGGAGAATAATAATATTTCGGCAATCCTGCTGGATCTGGTCATGCCGGTGATGGATGGCTTTCAGGTGTTGGAAGAACTGAATGCCAGAAAAGTGATCGAGAAAATTCCGGTACTGGTGATCAGTGGCGAGAACAGCACGCAGAATGAGCAGCGTTGTTTTGAACTTGGTATTGCGGATTTTATCGGAAAACCTTTTAATGCGCATCTGGTAAGAAAAAGAGTCCGGAATGCGGCAGAGCAGTATGCTTATCGTAACGAACTGGAAGCGAAAGTAGAAGAACAGACCAATGTATTGCGCAAGGCTTATAGAACATTGAAGAGTCAGGCAGAGCAGTTGAAGCGCCGTAATCAGGATATTATCGAAATTCTGGGTACAGTGGTAGAATATCGTAACCTGGAGAGTGGAGAACATGTCAAGCGTGTAGGGGAATATACCCGGATCCTTGCGGAGACTTTTATGGTGGAGTATCCGGAATATGGTCTCACGCAGGAGGCAATCAATGTGATCGTATCCGCAAGTGCCCTTCATGATATCGGTAAGATCACGATTCCCGACAGTATTCTGTTAAAACCGGGACGACTGACCAGGGAGGAATTCGAGTATATGAAGTCTCATACGACCAGGGGCTGTGAATTGTTAGAGTCTATGAAAAATGTACTGGATCCTCAGTACGAAAAGGTCAGCTATGAAATCTGCCGTCATCATCATGAGCGTTTTGACGGTAAGGGTTACCCTGATGGACTGTCAGGCGATGCCATTCCATTGCCCGCACAGCTGGTATCAGTGGCGGATGTATATGATGCACTGGTAAATGAACGATGTTATAAGGATGCCTTCTCCCCAGAGGAAGCATTCCATATGATCGTCAACGGTGAGTGTGGCGTATTTTCTCCCAGACTGATGGAAGTAGTCCGCAAGGTCCGTCCGGAGTTTGAAAAGCTGGCAATCGCTAAATAAATGAGCAAATAACAAGAATCTCTGTGCAGACGCATGAATCGTATCTGCATGGAGTTTTTTCATATTCTGCGGCAGGCGGGCTGCTTGACAAAGCAGCAGAAAATCATTATTGTACCAATTAAATAATACAAACAAGACGAGGATGGAACATAGGGATGCAGACAGAAGTAATACAGACAGGGAAAATAATGGGAAAACGGGGCATCAGCAGTGCCGTGCTGAAAAATATTGCGGTCATGACCATGCTGATCGATCATATCGGAGCAGTGATCATAATAAGGCTGCTGATTCAAAAAGGATTGTACGGCGCCATGGTGGGTCAGGAAGCCTATATTGCCTGGGTGGGACAGAATCGTGGAATGTACGGCACCTACATGGCAATGCGTATCATCGGCAGATTTGCGTTTCCCATTTACTGCTTTTTACTGGCAGAGGGGTTCCAAAGGACTCACAATGTGAAAAGATATTTGGGAAGAATGCTTTTATTTGCACTAATTTCGGAGGTGCCGTTTGATCTGGCTTTCAGCGGAAGACTCTGGAATATGCAATACCAGAATGTATTTTTCACACTTTTTATCGGTCTCATGGTGATTGCCGGACTTCGGCTGGTGGATCAGCAGCTGGCGGGCCCGGAGACATGGAGGAAGCTTGCCGGTGTGGGACTTTATGCTGTCATTATCGTTGCAGGCAGTGCATTGGCTCTGGCTCTTAAGACGGATTACAGCTTTAAGGGAATCCTTGCGATCACGGTATTGTATTTGTTCCGCAGCCACAGAAAAACGCAGATCTGGGCAGGAGTCATTATATTTTTACTGATGGGCGGTATGGAGATGATCGCAGCACTTTCGTTTCTTCTGATCTGGTTCTACAATGGAGCAAGAGGGCGGCAGAATAAATATTTCTTTTACTTTTTCTATCCCGCGCATCTGCTGCTTTTGTGGCTGATCTGTGTCGGGATGGGAATTGCGGGAATTCCTGCAATCTGACGAAAAGTGTAAGACTCTGTCAGGAACAGAGTGGATGATGAGAGGAGGCAATGAAATGGAGGAAATGGAGCAAATGGAAGAACAGTGTTGGAAGCCGCAGGGCAATGAGGAATTGATCCGGATACAGGAGATCAGCAAGACGTTTCATTTGTCTGCAAAACAGCGCAAAACGGAGCGTAGTGCATTGAAGATGAAAACGGCGGTGGATCATGTGAGCTTTGGTGTAAAGAAGGGAGAAGTGTTCGGCCTATTGGGACCCAACGGAGCCGGCAAGACCACGACACTGCGTATGCTGGCGACGTTATTAAAACCGGACAGCGGGGACGCTTTGTTGGATGGCAGCAGCATAGTGACTCAGCCGGAGCAGGTAAGACAGAAAATAGGATTTCTCACCAGTGAACTGAAGCTGGAGGATTTTTTTACCCCGGATTATTTGTATGACTTTTTCTCTGAACTGTATGGAATTCCGGCAGACAGGAGGGATGTCCGGAAAGCCATGCTTTTTCAGCGGTTTGGCATTCAGGAGTTTGCGCAGGTGCGCGTCAGGGATCTGTCCACGGGAATGAAACAGAAGGTATCTCTGGTGATTTCCCTGGTGCATGATCCGCAGATCATTATTTTCGATGAACCCACCAACGGACTGGATATTCTGACGGCAAAGGTGGTGACGGATTTTCTGTTGGATCTGAAGGATGAGGGGAAAACGATCATTATCTCCACCCATATATTTACCCTGGTAGAAAAAATCTGTGACCGTGTGGGAATTATGATCAATGGACATATGGCAGCCTGTGAGGAGCTGCGGACACTCTGTGGTGAGAAGAGCCTGGAGGATCGCTTTTTTGAAATCTATGAAGCTGTAAATGGGGAAGGAGAAGCACATGAAGAATAATACCCTAACCGTGATGAAAAAGGAACTGGCGAGATTTTTCGGTGACAGACGGCTGGTGGTCACAACGCTTTTGCTGCCGGGATGTATGATTTATCTGGTATATAGTCTACTGGGCAATATCATGATGAAGAGTCTGCTGCCTGAGGAAACTTACGTGGCAAAGGCTTATGTAGTTGATATGCCGGAATCCCTGCAGGAAAATCTACGGACTCTCAGAGTGGACTGGCATCCTGCGGACAGAGAGCAGCTGACACAGATACGGCAGGAAATACAGGATAAACAGACCGATGGTCTGGTGATATTCCCGCAGAATTTTGACGAAGCGGTTACAGAGTATCAGGTGGACAGCAAAGAACCGGCTCCCAATGTGGAAATCTATTATAATTCCGTCAAGACAGAGTCTTCCAGGTTTTTCAGTGAGGTATCGGAGATACTGGAGGAATATGAGAATTCTCTGGCAAATAAGCTGGATATCAATGCAGGAGACTCTGTATATTATGACTGTGCCACCAGCAAAGACACCACGGGCCAGATGTTTTCCCTGATGATGCCGATGCTTCTGATGATGTTTCTGTACAGCGGATGTATGGCTGTGGCACCGGAATCCATTGCAGGAGAGAAAGAACGAGGAACCATGGCTACGCTCTTGGTAACACCGATCAGGAGAAGCTCCCTGGCACTGGGTAAAGTGTTTTCCCTCAGTATCATAGCACTTCTGGCGGGATGTTCCAGCTTCATCGGAACGTTTGCAGCACTGCCGAAAATGATGGGAGGGGAGATGACAGGTGTGGATTCCTCAGTTTATGTTCCCATGGATTATATCATGTTACTCATCGTGATATTGTCTACAGTGCTGGTTCTGGTGTCCGCTATTTCATTGATCTCGGCATTTGCCAAGAGTGTCAAGGAGGCATCTACGACAGTCTCGCCTTTGATGATTGTGATCACCTTTGTCAGCCTGGCACCTATGCTGTCGCAGGAAAATAAGATACCGCTATACCGTTATCTCATCCCGGTCTATAATAGTGCACAGTGCATGAACGGCATCTTTTCGTTTGCTTATCAACCGGTGGAAATCCTGGTCACCGCCGCAGTGAATCTGTGCGTCGCGGGGATACTGGTATATGGCCTGACCAGAGCATTTCATAACGAGAAAGTGATGTTTAATTAAGGTTTTTCTTGTGTACGGTGTAGCATGGGAGTATAATAAAATCGGCTTTTTTACATAAATTAAAAAACGATTCGTTGATAGGAAAGCTCCGTGATAAAAGGATACAGGGTTGAGGAATATGAAACAGTTAATAATACCGGATAAAGTACAAAAAGAGATGCTGACAGATTTTATGATCACAGAGGGAACCAGCGGACTGATCGGTGGATATTGTGAAGATGGAGCAGGTCATTCATTGTGTATTGCATATACAGAAAAATGAAAAATAGAAGCAGGAATGGAATAGGAATGAAAGGAAAAAGAGTAATTGCAGGCATTCTGCTTGTAGGAATTATGTCGGTCACTCTAACAGGGTGTAAGAACACAGATGACAGTGTAAAAGAAACAGAAAAACCGATCATCACACTGGGGAGCGACAGCTATCCCCCGTACAACTATCTGAATGAAGATGGAATCCCGACAGGGATCGATGTTGAACTTGCCACAGAAGCTTTTCACAGAATGGGATATCAGGTGAATGTTGTCCAGATCAACTGGGAGGAGAAAAAAGAGCTGGTTGAGAGCGGAGAGATCGATTGTATCATGGGCTGCTTTTCCATGGAAGGGCGTCTTGACGATTATCGTTGGGCCGGACCGTACATAGCAAGCCGCCAGGTGGTTGCCGTAAATGAGAACAGTGATATTTATAAGCTGAGCGACCTGGAGGGAAAGAACCTGGCTGTGCAGTCTACAACCAAACCGGAAGGCATTTTTCTGGATCGGACAGATGAGAGAATTCCCAGGCTGGGAAATCTGATCAGCCTGGGACACAGAGAGCTGATCTATACATTTCTGGGAAAAGGCTACGTGGATGCTGTGGCCGCACATGAAGAATCCATCATTCAGTATAGGAAGGATTATGATACAAGCTTTCGTATTCTCGAGGAGCCTCTGATGATCACCGGGATAGGAGTTGCCTTTGCAAAAGAGGATAGCAGAGGAATCTGTGAGCAGCTGGACCAGACACTGGAAGAGATGCGTCAGGATGGCACGACTTTGAAAATTATTGAAAAATATCTGGATGATCCGGAAAAGTATCTGGAGGTGGATGATCTTGGATATTAAGAGAAAGACAAAAGAAAACAGAATTCAGCTGGTGGGCTGTCTGATCGGAATCTGTGTGGCTGTAGTTTCTCTGTTATATTTTTTTCATGCGGAGAAATCGGAAGCAGAGAAAAGAATGGTGGAGATTGTAAATTATGTGAAAGTGCAGTGCTCCACCTACACCCATTATAATGAATCTTCGGAATCCAAAAGTCTTCTCCGTGCGATCGAAAGTGCCAGACAGATGAGTACGAATATCGACATGGAAATTGAAAATGGCGGTCAGCTGAGCCGTGGATTTTTGAAAGACAATCTGCAGACTCTCTGGGTGGATGGTATCATTGTACTGGATACCGAGGGGAAGATTGACTGTGAATACAGCACGGATGAGTCTCTGACAGGTGAGATTGCAGAGTATCTGCAAAAAGAGATCATCATGGATTTTGCAGGATATGAAGAAAGATCTTATTCCGAACGATTTGCCAGGGAAGATGAATCCTATATTGACATTGCAGCCTGCGCCAGAAAAGATGCACCGGGTATTGTGGCAATCTATTATTATACATCCCCGGAATTTGTCAGAAACTATACTCTGACGATACAGAGTCTTTTAAATGGTTACAGTACCCGCAAAGATGGAACGATCATGGTCGCAGACCAGGGGACGATTGTTGCCAGTAATGATGAGAGACTGATGGGGCAGGATACTGCTGATAACGAGGTCATTCAGGCAATGAAACAGCATACCGACAGCCAGCATATTTTTCATTTGAAGAATGAAGGAGCCGGATGTTACGGAATCATGCTGAAGCAGCGTGATTATTATATTTATGCATATCTTCCGGATACGGAGGTATTCCATAATCTCCCATTGAGTGTAATCGGTGTCATTTTTGTATATTGCCTGTTATTCAGTATATTCTGGTTCTGGGGATACCGGATCGATCTGATGCACCGGAAACAGGAGCTGGAAAAAGAGGAAAAGTATAAAGCAGAGCTACTGATAGCAGCAAAAAAAGCAGAGGCAGCTAATCAGGCCAAGACAGAATTTCTCCAGAGAATGAGTCATGATATCAGGACACCGATCAATGGAATCTGCGGCTTGGTCGATATAGCTGACCATTATGCAGATGATATGGAGAAACAGACAGAATATAGAGAAAAAGTCAAATCGGCTTCTCATCTGTTGCTGGAAATGCTCAACGATGTACTGGATATGAGCAAGCTGGAGTCGGATGAAGTGATGCTGGAAGAAATTCCATTTAATCTGAGCAGTATTTGCGAAGAAGTGCTAGTTGTGGTGGAACAGATGGCTGTGGAACAGAATATCCGCATCATGTGGGAAGAAAAAGAAATCATACACCGTAATCTGATCGGAAGTCCGGGTCATGTAAAACGGATTTTGATGAATATTCTGTCAAATGCTGTGAAATACAATAGAGAAAATGGAAGTATTTCTATCAGCTGCCGGGAACTTATAGCAGAGCAGCCGGATAGGACGACCATAGAATTTGTCTGCCGGGATACCGGAATCGGAATGACGGATGCATTTCAGAAACGCATTTTTGAGCCATTTACACAGGAACATACCGGAAGCCGTACAAAATATGCCGGAACCGGTCTGGGAATGCCGATTACCAAAAAGCTGGTTGAAAAAATGGGCGGAATGATTACCTTTGAAAGTAAAGAAGGTGACGGTACTACATTTATAATCAAAATTCCATTCAAAATAGATCCGGATGCGGATAACCGTGAAGAACAAAAAGAAGTATCAGAAAAATCGATAGAGGGACTACATATCCTTCTGGCGGAAGACAATGAGCTGAATATGGAAATTGCAGAATTTATGCTTCAGAATGAAGGTGCGATCGTGACCAGAGCATGGAACGGGCAGGAAGCTGTTGAACTATTCAGGAAAAGTGAAGCCGGCGAATTCAATGTCATCCTGATGGATATCATGATGCCGGTTATGAATGGTTACGAGGCAGCAAAGCGGATCCGGTCCATGGACAGAGCGGATGCAGGGGTGATCCCGATCATTGCAATGACAGCCAATGCATTCACGGAGGACAGGATGAGAGCAAAAGAAGCAGGAATGGATGACCACATTGCAAAACCTGTGGATGCAAAATTATTAGTAAAAGTAATTCATAAATTAGTGGATTAGCGGAAAATACTTTCAGAAGGGAATTCATAATGAAAAAGAAAGCATGGAATAAGCTGCTTGCGCAACTGGTGGTGATGGTGACAGCGATATCCCTCTTGTCAGGTTGTGGCGGGAAGAGTGTGGAAAAAGAAGATGCAGAAACGATCACGGTGTATTTATGGAGTACAAACCTATATGAAAAATATGCACCCTATATCCAGGAGCAGCTTCCGGATATTAACATTGAATTTGTAGTAGGTAATAATGATCTGGATTTCTACCGGTTTCTTGATGAAAACGGTGGATTGCCGGATATTATAACCTGCTGTCGTTTTTCACTGCATGATGCAAGCCCTCTGAAAGACAGCCTGATGGATCTGTCCACAACCAATGTGGCAGGAGCTGTCTATGATACCTACCTGAACAGTTTTATGAATGAGGATGGCAGTGTAAACTGGCTTCCGGTGTGTGCGGATGTACATGGCTTTGTGGTGAACAAGGATCTTTTTGAAAAGTATGATATTCCTCTGCCAACAGACTATGAAAGCTTTGTCTCTGCCTGCCGGGCATTTGAAGAGGTGGGTATCCGCGGGTTTACGGCAGACTATTATTATGATTATACCTGTATGGAGACATTGCAGGGACTGTCTGCATCCGAGCTGGCTTCAGTAGCCGGACGCAAGTGGCGCTTTGCCTACGGTGACCCGGATAATACGAAGAAGGAAGGTCTGGACAGTACGGTCTGGCCTGTGGCTTTTGAACATATGGAGCAGTTCATCAAGGATACAGGACTTGACCGGGACGATCTTGATCTGAATTATGATGATATCGTTGAGATGTACCAAAGCGGTAAGCTTGCCATGTATTTTGGCAGCTCTTCCGGTGTAAAAATGTTTCAGGATCAGGGCATAAACACAACATTTCTGCCATTCTTTCAACAGAACGGCGAAAAGTGGCTGATGACGACACCGTATTTCCAGGTGGCTTTAAACCGTGATCTGACACAGGACGAAACACGCCGTAAGAAAGCGATGCAGGTGTTGAACACAATGCTTTCAGAAGATGCGCAGACCTGTATCCTTTATGATGGACAGGATCTGTTGAGTTACAGTCAGGATGTGGATATGCAGCTTACGGAATATCTGAAAGATGTGAAACCCGTGATCGAAGAAAACCATATGTATATCCGAGTTGCGTCAAATGACTTTTTCTCTGCTTCCAGGGATGTGGTGTCTAAGATGATCACAGGAGAATACAATGCAGGGCAGGCTTATCAGTCATTTCATTCTCAGCTCCTTGAGGAAGAAGCTGCAGCTGAGAATATCGTGCTGGATTCGCAGAAATCCTATTCCAACCGCTTTCATAGCAGTGGGGGCAATGCGGCCTATTCGGTTATGGCAAATACGTTGCGTGGCGCTTATGGGACGGATGTGTTGATCGCAACAGGAAACAGCTTTACAGGAAATGTGCTGAAAGCCGGCTATACAGAAAAAATGGCAGGTGATATGATCATGCCCAATGGTCTATCAGCGTACAGCAGCACGATGAGCGGAGCGGAACTGAAAGAGACTGTTAAAAACTTTATAGAAGGCTATGAGGGAGGCTTTCTTCCCTTTAACCGTGGATCGCTGCCGGTGGTTAGCGGTATTTCTGTGGAAGTCAATGAAACAGATGATGGTTACACATTGGGTAAAGTTACAAAGGACGGAAAACAAATTCAGGACGAGGATATTTTCACGGTAACCTGCCTTGCAATACCAAAACACATGGCAGCATATCCGGCAGATGATACGATTGTATTTGGTGGAGAGGATACCTCTGTGAAAGATACCTGGCTGGAATATATTTCAGAGGGTGATGCCATTCTTGCAGAGCCTGAAGACTATATGACTCTGAGGTGAGAAGCATGAAGATTAGGGATCATAATACAGACAGAGAAAAGCCGGCTATGAAAAAACGATTACAGACAGCTGTCTTTGCGACTTTCATGATAGTAATTGTTTTGACTGTTTTTCGATATTTCAGGTTTGTGGCAGAAACCATTTATGAGGAAAGGGTCTTTCATCTGACGGAGGTTTTCCATCAGTCTGATAAGATGTTGACGGAACTGACAAATAAGAACCTGTCTTATCTCCATATGTGGAGTGAGTATCTGCGTGATACTTCCGGTGAAAGTGAAATCCGTGATTACATAGAGAATGCACAGGAGGATGCAGGATTTTTAGAGTTTTATTTTCTATCGGCTGATGGGAAGTATAAGATGATAACAGGGGAAACCGGGTACCTTGGATTACAGGAGAATATGGAAGAGGAGATCCGGCAGGGAAATGATATCGTAGCGAATGCAGCAGTTCCCGGGAAAGCCCAGCTGCTTGTTTTTGCCACTCCTAAGGCTCATGGAATTTATCAAGGGTTTGAATATGATGCGATTGCCATTGCTTATGAAAACTTCGTAGATGTACTGGATCTTTCTGTTTTCAATGGAAATGCCCAGAGCTTTGTGATTCATCCGGATGGCCGTGTTTTGGTGGATCATTCCTCTGATTCGTGGGGGAATGTGTATAATTTCTTCGGCATTCTGAGAGAGCATTCCAATATGTCTGAGAAAGAAATTCTGAGACTTTCAGATGAATTTAAAGCGGGACATAACGATGCAATGCGGGTAGCTCTGGATGGGAAGAACTATTATCTGGTCTACGAGAAATCAGATATCCTGGACTGGATATTCTTAGGACTTGTCAGGGAGGATATCGTCAATGCCAGTATGAACAGGCTGCAGCTTAGTACGATACTTCTTGTAAGTGTAGTCGTGCTCTGTATTGCCGCATTTTGTATCCGCCTTATTATTCAAAAAGGCAGGACAAGCCTTGAGAAAAAGGATACGGAGATCCTGTACAGAGACGAGCTGTTCCAAAAGCTTTCCATGAATGTGGATGATGTTTTCCTGATGTTGGATGCCACAACATATCAGGCAGATTACGTCAGCCCGAATGCGGAAAAACTGCTGGGTATTACGGTAGAACAGATCCGTAAAGATATTCGTATTCTGGGGAAACTGCATCCGGCAAAACAGGAAGCTCCGGAGAAGAATTATCTGGAGGAAATTCAGGTACATGAGCAGAGAGAATGGGATTTCGAATATATTCATCTGAAGACAGGAGAAAAACGGTGGTTTCATAATATTGCGATGTGCTGCGAGATCAACGGGAAAAAGAAATATATCCTGGTTATGTCGGATCGTACCGCTGACTGGAAAATGAATCAGGCACTCTCAGAGGCAGTTCGTGCGGCGGAGACTGCAAACAGGGCAAAGAGCACGTTCCTTTCCAATATGTCTCACGATATCCGGACACCAATGAATGCCATTATCGGCTTTACGACACTGGCTGTGAGCAACATTGATAATGAGAATAAGGTCAGAGATTATCTTGGGAAGATTCTATCCTCCAGCAATCATTTATTATCATTGATCAATGATATACTGGATATGAGTCGGATTGAGAGCGGAAAACTCCATCTGGAAGAAACGGAGGTCAGTCTGTCGGAGGTGCTCCATGACCTGAAGACCATTATCAGCGGACAGATTTATGCGAAGCAGCTGGATCTTTATATGGATGCCATGGACGTGACCAATGAAGATGTCTATTGTGATAAGACGCGGCTGAACCAGGTACTTTTGAATCTTTTGTCCAATGCGATTAAGTTTACACCTGCGGGAGGAACCGTTTCTGTCCGGCTGAAGCAGTATCCGGGAAACGTAAGAGGCAGTGAGTTGTACGAGATCCGGGTAAAGGATAATGGAATCGGCATGAGTCAGGAATTTGTACAGAAGTTATTTTCTCCTTTTGAGAGGGAGCGGACTTCCACGGTCAGCAGAACACAGGGTACCGGACTTGGCATGGCTATTACCAAGAATATCGTGGATATGATGGGCGGTACCATTGAGGTGCAGACAGAGCAGGGAAAAGGCACCGAATTTATAGTCCGTCTGCCATTTCGGATTCAGCCAAAGCATCACTCCATAGAGAAGATCGCAGAGCTGGAAGGTCTGAAAGCATTGGTTGTAGATGACGATTTTAATACCTGTGACAGTGTGACAAAGATGCTTGTAAAGGTAGGGATGCGTTCAGAATGGACACTTTCCGGCAAGGAAGCTGTTCTGCGTGCACGGCAGTCCATGGAGCTTGGAGACGCATTCCATGCCTATATTATTGACTGGCGTCTGCCGGATATGAATGGTATTGAGGTCACCCGCCAGATCCGCAGTCTTGGTGACGATACGCCGATCATTATACTGACTGCTTATGACTGGTCGGATATTGAAGCAGAAGCCAGAGCCGCAGGGGTGACTGCATTCTGCGAGAAACCTCTGTTTATGTCAGATATCAGAGAGACTTTAATGGAGGCGATCGGACAGAAACAGGCTGGAACAGAGAAGCTGATTCTTCCGACAGAGGCTTCAGATTTCAAAGGCAAGTGCATACTGTTGGTGGAAGATAATGAACTGAACAGCGAAATCGCGGAGGAGATTCTGAATGCGTATGGTTTCCTGGTGGATACTGCAGAAAATGGAGCTGAGGCGGTGGAGAAGGTTAAAAATTCGACACCGGGTAATTATGATCTGGTGCTGATGGATGTTCAGATGCCTGTTATGAACGGATATGAGGCTACAAAGCTGATCCGTGCGCTGGATGAACCGGCGCTGGCCGGGATTACCATTCTTGCCATGACTGCCAATGCTTTTGACGAAGACAGAAAGAGAGCACAGGAATGTGGTATGGATGGCTTCTTATCCAAACCGATTGTGATAGAGGAATTGATCGGTGCCTTACGAAATAATCTGGTAGGAATGAAATAGAGAAGGATGGTGAACCATTGGACAATACTCTGAGTCAGTTACAATACAGTAAATATATCATGGATAAGCTCAGCATAGATTTTACGGCAGTGTATGTCGTGGACCTTAATTCCGGAAAGTATGAGACACTAAAACTGGCACAAAATACAAATGCGCTTAAAATGTTGAATGAAAAACAGAAGCCGTATGAAATGTTTCATGACTATGTGGCCCAGTATGCTGAGGAGTATGTGCCGGAAGACGAAAGACCGGAATTTATAAAATGTTTTTCGTATCAATATTTGAAAGAACAGCTTTGCAGCATGGACAGATTCGTATTTCATTACCGGAGTATTCCCAATGCGGGAGATCGACAGTATTTTGAAGTACAGGCAGTGAAACTGGAGAGTGAAGCAGAGAAATCAGAGTTTATAATACTTGTGGGAATCCGCCATATTGATGAAGTGCTGTTAAAAGAGAAACAGATTCAGGACAGACTGAAAAAGGCTCTGGAAGAGGCAACGCTGAAAAACGAGATTATTTCAGCAATCGGTAAAAGCTATCATTATATTTCCAGATTTGATCTGAAAGCGGACACTTATGAGGTGGTATCCGGAGAAGAAAACTTCCCAAACACAGTAAAGCGTAAAGGATGTCTGAGCAGGGATCTGCGTTGTAATTGTGAGCAGCTGATCGCGGAAGAATATCTGGAGGGATTTCTGGAATTTTGTGATGTTTCCACAATGGCAGAACGCTTACAGGACAAGGAAACTATCTCCATGGAGTATCGGACCCTGAATGGAGAGTGGCGCAGAACCCGCCTGATCGTGAAAAAAAGAGATGAGCAAGGACACGTAACCCATGTCCTGTGTGCCGTCAGATCGATCAACGATGAAAAGAGAAAGGAACAGCAGCTTGCCTTAAGGGCGGCAGAAGCAAAACGTGAAACGGCTATGAAGACCCGTTTTCTGTCGAATATGAGCCATGATATCCGCACTCCGATGAATGGAATCCTGGGTCTGCTCGATATGGCGGAAGAATACCCGGATGATCTGCAGATGCAGGAAAAATGCAGAAAAAAGATCAGAGAAATGTCAAAATACCTGTTATCTATGGTGAATGACATTCTGGACATGAATAAGCTGCAATCCGGTGAGATCGTCAACCAGGATATAACGTTTGATATCGCAGATATGTTAAGAACAGCAAACGAAGCAGCCCAGATCAAAGCAGAAGAAAAGCAGATAGAGTATATCGTTGAGTGGGAAAATAGTTCGTATACCCATCCGTATCTGGTGGGCAACCCTCTTTATACAGCGAGAATCTTATCCATTCTTGCCGACAATGCGATCAAATTTTCGCACATTGGAAGTACCATCTTTGTCAGCTACAACGAAGAACAGCTGGATGATAAGAACGTGATCTGTGAATTTGTCTGTAAAGATCATGGAATTGGAATGAGCAAAGAGTTTGCCGAACATGCATTTGAACTGTTTGCCCAGGAAAATGAAAGCAGCCGTACCAGATACGAAGGAACCGGTCTTGGGCTTGCAATCGCAAAACAACTGACAGACCGGCTGCACGGAACCATCCGTCTGGAGAGTGAAAAAGGTGTTGGTACTACCGCAACTGTCCGGATACCATTTAAGATAGGTACTCCTGAGGATATCAATGTAGTCCGGGACTACAAAACGATTTCCTTGCAGGGACTTCGGGTACTTTTGGTGGAAGATAATGATCTGAATATGGAAATCGCAAGATTTATTCTGGAAGATCAGGGAATGACAGTGGAAGGTGCAGTAAATGGACAGGAAGCGGTAGAGTTGTTTGAAAAATCAGAGCCGGGATATTATAGTGTTATTTTGATGGATATCATGATGCCGGTGTTAAACGGATTAGATGCGACCCGTAAAATCCGGACACTGAAACGAACAGATGCGGAAACCATCCCTGTCATAGCAATGTCAGCCAATGCGTTTTCTGATGATATGATCAGCAGCCGGCTTGCAGGAATGAATGCACATCTTGCCAAACCGCTGGATAGGAAAAAAATTGTGGAAACAATACAAAAATGCTTATCCCAAAATAGCCATATAAAAATATAATGATGCCAGGGTCAAAAGGTCTAAGCCCACATGAGCTTGCTCATAGGTGGGTGAAAGACCTTAGGATCCACCCCGACATCATATAATCAAAGGATAGTGTGGCAACGGTCCCCATTGACGAGGTGGGGAATACTGTGTAATATAAACTTATGTGCTGCAGAATAAAAAACGGAGGAACTTTTACATGCAACTGCCTATTTTTGAGAAATACATTGATGAACTGATCGAGAAGAGCACTCTGGATGTTCCCGCATGGAACATTGAGAAGGCGAGAGAGGGGAAAGCTGCCGGCTGGAATTACATTGACGGCTGCATGATCCTGGCGCTTTTAGAGATTTACAGCGCTACAGGAGAGAAGAAGTATTACGAATTCGCAGATGCATTTATTGACCACAGAGTACAGGCGGACGGTACGATTACCAAGTATTCCGTGGAAGAATATAATATTGACAATGTCAATGCAGGTAAGACCCTGTTCGCATTATATGCCTTAAACGGCAAGGAAAAATACCGCAAAGCGATCGACCTGATCTACAGTCAGGTGGAGACGCAGCCCCGTACCGAGGAAGGTAACTTCTGGCACAAGAAGATCTACCCCAATCAGGTATGGCTGGACGGCATGTATATGGGACAGCCCTTTTACATGGAATATGAGACCAAATTCGATGACAAGAAGCACTATGATGATATTTTCCATCAGTTTGCCAATGTCGTAAAATACATGAGAGACCCTAAGACCGGATTATACTATCATGGTTATGATGCTTCGAAGAAAGCTTTCTGGTGTAACAAGGAGACCGGACTGTCACAGAATTTCTGGCTGAGAGCACTGGGCTGGTATTCCATGGCACTTTTGGATACCCTGAGCAAGTGTGAGCCGGGAAAAGAGTACAGGGCAGAGTATGACAATCTGAAGAAGGTATTCGTGGATCTGATCGATTCCATGTTAAAATTCCAGGATGAGAGCGGTATGTGGTACCAGCTTCCCGCACTGGGCGGCAGGGAGCCGAACTACTTAGAGACCAGCGGAAGTGCGATCATGGCTTACTCGCTGTTAAAGGGTGTGAGACTCGGATTTTTACCGGAGTCTTACAGAGCCTATGGATTAAAGGCATTCCAGGGTATCTGTGACCGCTATCTGAAGGAGAAGGACGGACATTTAAGCCTCGGTGGTATCTGCCTCTTAGCAGGACTGGGACCGGAGGATAACCGTCGCCGTGACGGTAGCTTCGAATACTATATGTCCGAGCCCATCGTGGAAGACGATGCCAAGGGTGTGGGACCGTTATTATTAGCCTACACCGAGATGAGGAGACTGGACGATTAAATGAAGTCAGGCAGAAAGATGAAGAATGATAACAGAAATGACAGAAGAACATCCGGGGCTGTGAATGGGACGGGGAAGCCCAAAGTGATGGGAAAAATCAATGAGGTGGGAACCCCTAAAGTGATGACAGGCAAGGAAAAACGGACAACCGTAGGACAGGGACGGGAAAAGACGACCGTGAAAAATAAGAGCGGCATCTGCCCCGTAGCTGACAAATGCGGCGGCTGCAGTTGGATCAACAAGCCGTATGCCGAACAACTGAAGAATAAAGAAAAGCAATTAGGGGAGCTGCTGGCTCCCTTTTGCAAAATAGAGGGCGTGATTCCCATGGAACAGCCACAGCATTATAGGAACAAGGTACATGCGGTATTCGGCGAGAACCGTTATCACGACGTTATTTCCGGGATCTATGAGCAGAAGAGCCATCGGATCGTTTCTGTGGACAGCTGCCTGATCGAGAATGCGAAGGCGGATGTGATCATTGTATCTATCCGGGGACTGTTGAAATCATTCCATATCCGTCCCTACAATGAGGATACCGGATACGGATTGCTGCGCCATGTCCTGATCCGCACCGGACATGTCACCGGACAGATCATGGTAGTACTGGTGCTGGCTTCCCCGATCCTGCCCTCCAAGAATAATTTCGTGAAGGCACTGCTGAAGCTTCACCCGGAGATCACTACCGTGGTCATTAATGTTAACAATCGAAATACCAGCATGGTACTTGGCGACAAGGAGCATGTGATCTACGGCAAGGGATACATTGAGGACGAACTGTGCGGAAAGAGGTTCCGTATTTCTCCCAAATCCTTCTATCAGGTGAATCCGGTACAGACCGAGATACTCTATGGGAAAGCTCTGGAGTATGCCGGACTCACCGGCAAAGAGACTGTGGTGGATGCCTACTGCGGAACCGGAACCATCGGCATGATCGCGAGTGACAAGGCCGGCAAGGTCATCGGTGTGGAGTTAAATGCCGATGCGGTGAGAGATGCCCGCAGCAATGCCAAGGCGAACCAGATCCGCAACATTCAGTTCTACCAAAATGACGCCGGGAAATTCCTCGTGGAGATGGCAAGCCAGGGGGCAAAAGTTGACGTGGTCATGATGGATCCTCCCAGAAGCGGCAGTACCGAAGAATTCATGAGCTCCGTATTACAGATCGGACCCGAGCGAATTGTCTACGTCTCTTGCAATCCCGAGACACTGGTCAGGGACCTGAAGTACTTTAAGAAGAATGGGTACCGCGTGGTGAAGGGTGTGGGCGTGGATATGTTCCCGTTCACCGAGCACGTTGAGTGTGTAATAATGATGCAGTATTGTGGAAAAGAGAAGAAATAGTAGGGTTTGACCACAAGATGTTGTGGTTTAAGGGCAAAAATTAGGCTGAAAAATGGCTAGTTTTTGCCCGATTTTTTTGCCCATTTTTAAAGATGCATAGGGGCGAAAAAGTGGTTTTGGGAGTGATTTGGAAAAAACGAAGGAGGGAGTGGTAAGCAAAGGCAAAAATGAATATGGGTAGGAACGCAAGGCGGTACTTATTTTAGAAAAGAAATAGGTGCCGCCTTATTTTGGTTTACGGAGGTAGAAATGTCAAAATTGTTTTGTTTAAGTCCCGGACTTCGGGTACTGGAAAGGCAGATGCAACAGCCGCCGGGATACAGACCGAGAGGGTATGGTATCTGCATTATTGAGGAGATGAACTGGAAAAGCCGGGGAAACTATTCTGAAATTGTGGATTGTGTTATCAGCCGGATGCAGTTGGAACATCTGAAGAAAAGGGTAGAAGAAATCTTTGGAGAAGCAGATAAGGAAATTATTTTCCACAACATGAAGCACAGGAATGATTTTTATTCCCTGCTAATGGGAAAGAGAGCGAAGACACTGAAGCATACACCAAACTATGCTGCCGCTGTATTTCTTTTGTCTGCGGATGAAGAACTCTGGGAAAAAGTATGTAAAAATATACTGGATACCGGGATCTACTTTGACAGGGTAAGGCTCGGAGGTGTGACGTTGGAGCAGTACATTCTTTTCCATGCAGCTAAGGATGTTTATAATGGAACCAAGCATATCCGATTGTCGGAGCTGACAGACCGGGACCTGATACCGGATGAGATACTGAGACTCATCGTGAATGCTTTTGTCATCGAGAAGTGTGGTGTGGAAATTGTAAAGCAGGAGGTGTGGAATGCGGATTAAGGTATTAAGCGGAGGAAGAAAAAATATCGAGTTGTCTTTGTCAGATGCGGAATTGAATTTCCAAATGAGGCGGATTGGCATTGAGGAAACGGTACCCATGTGCAGGCTTGTGGAAGTGTCAGAGAAGGACAATCCCCTGCACCGGTTTGAAGGTCAGACCGTAAACATGGATGAGGTCAATTTCTTTGCCAAGAGGATGGAAAGCCTGACAGAATATGAAAGAAAAGTTCTGTCAGCGTATGCTGAGGATTATGGTGTGGCTACCATGAAGGATTTAATCAATCTGACATTCAGCATGAAAGGTCTTTCACTGCTTACGGATTTTTCAGATGCCAGACAGGTTGGGGTACGCCTTTACATGGATGAGTTCTTAGGAATGTCAGAAGAAGAAAAAGAGCAGACCAACTTTATTGAATTTGCGGAAAAGACTTTAAAGGAGAGCCGGGTGGAAGTCCTGCCTTATGGAGTCTTTGTAGAGCATGGCTTTGAAATGCTGGAAGTGTATAACGAGAAAACCTTTCCGGCATTTGTTGCATCCGAGGAAACGGTGGCGGTTGTCGAGGTACAGAATAAAACCGGGGATACGGAGTATTTGTATCTGCCGACAGATATCTGTTCCATGAACAAGGTAAAGGAAAGGTTGCAGGTACAGGATTATTGGGAGATGGAAGTCATTGAAATTGAAAACTTACGTCTGCCGGATATCCTTGTGCCGACAACGGAGGATTTACGAGAGGTGGAACAGCTGACACTGTTTAATGAAATGTGTCATGCCGTCAAGCGGTTTGATGAGGTAAAAATGAATCAGCTTGCAATGGTGGTGGAATTTACCGGCTTATGTGATTTTCCGGATGTGGCTTATATTGCAACACACCTTGGGGAGTTTGAAATCAATCCCTTAGTACATAACGATGAGGAGTATGGAAAGTTTCTGGTAACGGAATCGGGATTGTTTGATGTGGATGAACTCTTACTCCCTCATATCAATTATGCATCCTTTGCCGCTGATAAAAGAGTTGGAACTCTTGTAACAAGCGGATATGTGGAAGAGGGCTTCGTGGGAGCCATCAGACCGATAGAGGAGTATGGTCAGTACAAGGGAGAGTTTGCGGAACCGCTGGAGATTGATTATGACTGCTTTGAAAAATTCTGTTTATACAGTCCCCTTACTGCAAATCTGATGGTAGAGGATGTGGATGAAGGAAATCTATACCCCAGTGATCTCACGCAGTATGCGGAGGCGATTGCTGAAGCCATTGCAAGGGAGGAATGTGTAGGAGAAGAAACCAGAGGTCTTATGCATTACTTTGATGAAAGCAGGGAAGTGGCAGCAAAGGTTATGTCAGCACATCCCAAGGTGGCAGAAATAAATGGGGAACTGTATGGTGTTCTGGAATGTAAAATCAGTGAGCCTTTGACAGAGGAAGAGATTAAGGTATTGAAAGAATACTGGACCGGACAGATGAGTGACGGATGGGGCGAAGGCTTTGAACAGCGTCCGATTAATGTAGAGGACGGAGAAATCTATGTCAGCTTCTGGAACAGTGCAAATTTCTGGAGCGTTATGACGGAGGAGGAACTGATGGGAGGACAGGTACAGGGAATGGATATTTGCTGCTAAAAATATTGAATCCAGCTAAAGAAAAAATCAAAGAAATCGAGGAAGGAGAATCATGTTAAAACGAGAAGAAGTAGAACGTATAAAGGAAAAGTATCCGAAGGGTACTCCCATCCGTCTTTACAGCATGGAAGGGGAACATACAGTACCGCCGGGAAGCAGGGGAGTTGTTGACCATGTGGATGACATCGGACAAATTCATATGAAGTGGGAGAACGGAAGCTCTCTTGCATTAAATGTGGAGGAGGACCGCTTTGACATTATCACACAGCAGGATGAAATTAGTGAAAAGAAAGAGCAGGAGTTTATTGACAGGATAAATGAAATCTTGGGAAAGACAGACTTCCTGCTCTTAAATACGTCCTGCAATACGGAGAACACATCCTATGCAGCCGAGACACTCCTTGCCATGCATCAGGCATTCGAGGAAGTGTACGGAGAGGGCTATGTGGACGAAAGCTATGGCATGGTCATGATGCCTGCGGTGGTAAAAGGAACGGAGTCCGGCATAAAAGCACTTGCCTTGGTAACATTGGACTTGGAGTCAGCCGGTGAGCATTGGGGTACCATATTCCTCGCACCGGGAGGACCATTGGAGCAGGGGAATGCAGAGCTTACAGAGGAACAGAAACGTGCCATCGGGGAATATTATCTCCCGTATGATTATTGGTACACACCCCTTGTGGAGCATGACCATCATGTGAACTTTACGGATATGCCGGAGGAGGTTGTCGGTATCAGACGATTAGTGGACGAATATCTGGTAACAGGACAGGCACAGCAGATGGAGGGACCGAAATAAAGGAGAGGAGAGCATAATTGAATAGCATTATCAGTTGGGTAGGCGGTAAGAAGGCACTCCGTGACCTGATATACCTGAGAATGCCCACACACTATGACCGCTACATAGAAGTATTTGGCGGAGGCGGATGGGTTTTGTTTGGAAAGCCGCCGGATAAATGTATGGAGGTTTACAATGATTTCAATTCGAATCTTGCAAACCTCTTTTATTGTGTCAAGGAAAGACCGATGGCTCTGCTTCGGGAACTGTCTTTCCTGCCACTGAATTCCAGAGATGAGTTTGTGACACTTCGAAAATTCCTTACGATGGAAGAATTCAAAAGTGAGCATCTGGCAGAGGAACTGGAGATAGCAACGCATTTTCTAAAAGAGCCAGAGGCTGCGGAAATTTGTGACATTCTAAAGGAACGAGCAGTGGTCGGGGATGTGAAAAGGGCGGCGGCCTTTTATAAGATTATCCGCTACAGTTATGGAAGTGGCTGTACTTCATACGGGTGTCAGCCATTTGACATAAGGAAGACCTTTACTATTCTCTGGGAGGCAAACCGGAGGTTAAAAGATACTGTGATTGAAAATAAAGATTTTGAGGCACTCATCCGTCAGTATGACAGACCGAATGCCTTTTTTTATTGCGATCCGCCGTATTTTGAAACCGAAGGGCATTATGAAGTGGTGTTCCGAAAAGAAGATCATGTAAGGCTTAGGGATACACTGGCAGGCATCGAGGGGAAATTCACGGTTTCCTACAATGACTGCGAGTACATCAGGGAATTGTATCAGGACTTTCAGATTGAAGCGGTGACACGAATCAACAATCTGGCACAGCGCTATGACAACGGAAGTGAGTTTCCGGAGGTGCTGATTGCTAACTATGACATGGAAGAAAGAAGAAAGAACCTGCCGATGCAGATGAATCTGTTTGAAATGTTTGACGAGCAGAAGGCTTCTGTGTGGCATGGCAGTAGCAGGAAGGAGGACGAAGATGGTTCAGTTAGTGGAGATAACGGGAGTGCTGAATGAAAAAGGCTGTATTGAAATTCCCATTGTACTGCTTGCACAGACAGGTATCCGTACCGGGGAAGAGGTAAATCTGATTTATCTTGCCGCAGGCGAGAAGGATTACCGAAATGAATCAAGGGAATTTATGTTAAAGAGAGCAGAGGAAGATCCGTTGGAGGAGCTGCAGAGTGGGGAAACGGAGTTGAAACTGCCACCACAGTTGCTTGCAGATGCACACATTCCCTTGGATGCAGACTTGGATATTGTCTGCTTGGATAGAAAGATTGTGATTCTGCCTACGGAGGATGTAGAGTCAGAGGATGTACCCAAAGAACTTTTGGATATCTGTGCAGATCTTGGCATCCCCAGAGAAAAAGTAAACATTGTTTTGCGAATGACCGAGGAGGAAAACGGAAAGAAACAAATTCTTTCCGATGCAAAGGAAGGAGCGAAGTTATCGAAATGAAAAAGCCGGTGTATAAATTGCTGGATGAAAAGGGCAGGGTACTGATACCTCTTGAAATGCGACAGAAAGCGGAGATAGAGAAAGGGGATATCTTAAAGGTTTCCATAAACACTGGGAAGATTGTTATATCCAAGGTAGACATTTTAGAGGTAGGAAAGCAGGATGCAGAAGCTGTGGAGGCTTATGTCCATGCAGCCGTAAAGACCATGAGCCATGAAAAGCAGGTGGCTCTTGCCGCAAGGATTTTGAAACTTGCACAGCAGGAGGAAGAAGCGGATTGCTAAAGAGTAAATACAAAGCCTTTGAAATACAGGATGCCTTAGTCAGTGAAACGGTGGTGGAAGGAAACCGGATAGCCATTGCAGATTTTATTAAAAACTGCAAGGAAGGGAGTATTATCACCATCCACACGTTAGATGGTGAGCCATTTTTAATCGGAATGTCAAAATTATTCCTGTATTGTGAAGACAATGAGTTTTTGAACAATCAGTTGATACCGTATCTTCGAGGGATGTGAATGGAGAAGCAGTATGAAAAACATATTTTTTCGTGATGGAATCCTTATCTACTATGGAAATCCGGCAGGTTATCTGTCAGAGGGGAAAGTAGTGCTGGATTCCATTTTTGATAAAGAAGAAATCATAGCTTTCCTGTCTGAGAAAGAAAAGCTGGCAGTGGAAATAAGGTCAGGAGTCTATGACCGTCTGTCAGAGGGTGGTGGGATGGAAATGACAGTGGAAGCATCCAAAGGAAGGAGGATAAGAATCTATCAGCTTAAACAGGACAGTCCGTTTATGATGCGGTTTATCAGTCTGGCAGAAAGGGAAAAGAGAGGCTTTGAAAAACCACAGCAAAAGGAGTATGCGCTCGTTTATGAGGGAGAGGTGGATACCTTCAGTCTGGAAGATGTCTGGGAGAAGTTTGGCAGAAGGGTGCCAAGGGATTATGAAGGACATGCATTATCCATATCCGATGTAGTGGAATTTTCAGAGGAAGAGGTAAGCCGCTATTTTTATGTGGAGCCGAAAGGCTTTGCGGAAATAACATTTAAATTGGAATAGCCGTAAGGCGGAAGGGAAGAACATGGCAGGAAAAGGAACAAAAAACAATCAGCAGAATACCCAGGGCGATGCACAGACTGAACAGGCAGTGCAGACGAAGCCGCTTGATTTTGATGTACGCATCCACTCCATCAAACCAAATGAGTCCATAAAGGGTACCGCAAGTGTAAACATTAACGGTGCCTTTGCCATTAGGGGAGTCAAGATTATTGAGGGCAGCAATGGATTATTTGTATCCATGCCCAGCTACAAGGTAGGGAACGAGTACAAGGATATCTGTTTCCCTATCACGCAGGAATGCAGAAAGCGGTTGAATGATGCGGTTATCGGTGCTTATGAACAGGCACTCACACAGAGCCAGAGCAGTATGGCAAAGCATCATGAAATGCAGCAGGCACCGGAAGGTCAGGCAATGGACATGACCGGTATGTAAAGAAACCAAAATAACCAGAAAAACAAAAATGAAATCATATGGAGGAAAAATCAATGAGAAAGATGATGAATAAGGTAGCAGGAAACATGAAGGTAACCACAGCAAAGGCAGCAATGCTGTTGAAGGATAAGAAGGGAGAGAACTATGTGGATACTGCAGTTAAGATTTTGATTGCGGTGGTAATCGGTGCCCTCTTGCTTGCAGGCTTGTATGCCCTCTTCGGTGATGTGGTAATGCCTACCCTTACCAGAAGAATTCAGGAAATGTTTAACTACGCCGGTTAATGCCAGAGAAAGAAGGAGGAAGAGAGTATGCCTAGAAACGCAGCTACACAGGAAAATACCAATAACACAGAGAACATGGAACAGCAGGTACCCTTCGAGGTAACCATCACAGAGCATAACCCGGAGAGAGGTGTTCTTGCCAATGCAGATGTAAATGTGGCAGGCATTATGACAATCCGCAATGTGAAGATTAAGCAGGACGACTATGGTCTTACCGTGACCATGCCCCGAACCAAGATGCCCCACACAGAGCAATATAAGGATTCCGTGTATTTTGCAGATAAGTCCATGAAACAGCAGTTTGACATGGCAGTAGAAACTGCTTATCAGGAGAGTGTTCTCACACCGGTGCTTGATCAGGATGAGCCGGAAGAGGGGATGGAGCAGGAAGAGACCACCGGCATGAGCATGGGAATGTAGCAGGTGGAAGGGATGATAAGGCTTGCCCTATTTTTTCTTGTTCTGTTTTTGGCGGCGGTCTCTGACATCCGAAAGCGAATCATTCCGGATTGGATGCCGTTTTTAATTGCCGGGGTAAGTCTGATTCCATCGGAGCCTGTTTATCTGACAGGACTATTTGTGGCATTACCGCTGCTCATTGCAGGAATCACTGTAGGAGGTATCGGAGGCGGAGATATCAAGTTGACAGGTGCTTGCGGATTGGTGCTTGGGTTTGAAAGAACCCTTTCAGGTTTACTTATGGCACTTATGTTTCTGCTTCTGTTTCATTGGGCAGGACAGTGCATAAGGAAATGTAAAAAAATAAATTGTGGAGTAGGGAAGGAACAGGCATATCCGCTTGTTCCTTTCTTACTGCTTGGAATGTTAATGAGCGTCCGGATTGGAGGTTAAATGTGAAAAAGAAATTAGTAGTAGTTGGCATGCTGGCAACCATTGCAGGAGTGGTGGCAGCGTTTAAGAGCCGTAAGAAATATACAAAAGTAAGAAAAAATTATTAGGAGGAAGTGCAGAATGAAATTATTTAAGAACAGAACCGTGCTGGGGATTTTTTGTATTGCAGTGTCCCTGATTATCTGCTTTGCCATTACACCACTTGTCAATGCAGGCTTATCCAAGAAGGTCACTATTGTCCGTTTCAATAGGCAGGTAAATGAGCGCGAAGAGATTACAAGAAGTATGTTGGACGAGGTAGAGGTAGGAAATCATAACCTGCCGGAAAACGTGATAAGAAATATTGCAGATGTGGAAGGAAAATATCTGACCACTACTGTGTATGCCGGGGATTATATTCTTACAGATAAGATTTCCGATGAACCTGCCGCTGAGAATAAATACCTTTACAGTTTAAATGGGGAAAAACAGGCCATGTCCATTACCATCAATACCTTTGCAGAAGGATTGTCCGGCAAGTTAAAAAGTGGGGATATTGTGTCCGTCATTGCACCGGACTACCTTGGCAGTGGAGAAACTATAATCCCTGTGGAACTCAAATATGTGGAGGTTATCGCTGTGACAGCAAAGTCCGGCTATGATGCCAACACCGGAGAACAGATGTCAGAGGAAGACGAAAAGGAACTGCCGTCTACCGTAACCATTCTGGTAAGACCGGAGCAGAGTAAACTCCTTGCCAGACTGGAAGCCGAGGGAGAAATCCATTTATCCTTAGTGTTCCGTGGAGATGCAGACAAAGCTTCGAAATTTATCAAGGCACAGGATCAGGTACTGGATGAAATCAAAGCAGCAGAAGAGGAAGCATTACAGGAAGAGGATGCAACTGAGGAAGATGGTCAGCCTGTTATAAATGCAGACGGTCAGGAAACCACAGAGGAAGAAGAAACAAGTACGGATGGGGAGGAATAGAACGTGAACTTTAAACAGAACTCTCTGTTTAAGAGAAATACAGAATTAGAGGAAGAACAGGAAGTGATGCAGGGCGGTGTGCTTGCCGTATGGGGGAGTCCCTCTTCCGGCAAAACCACTGTTTCCGTGAAGCTGGCAGATTACCTTGCCAGAAAAAAGAAAAATGTGCTGTTGATTTTTGCAGACATGACAGCACCGCCTCTGCCCTGCATCTGTGCCGCCGGAGATTTGGAAGGAGAAAAGTCACTAGGGAGCATTCTTGCTGCCACCCATGTAACGGAAAATCTGATTAAGAAAAACTGTATGTTCTACAGAAAAAATGATTACTTAAGCATGGTGGGGATGTTAAAAGGAGAGAACGTGTTCACTTATCCGCCTTATGACCAGACACAGGCAGTGGAACTGATTGAACAGGCAAGGGAGGTGGCTCCCTTTGTCATTATCGACTGTGGCAGCACCATTGCTTCGGATGTGTTGTCGGCGGTGGCACTGATGGAGGCGGATACAGTGCTTCGGCTTGTAAACTGCGACTTAAAATCCATCAGTTATCTGTCTTCACAGTTGCCGCTGCTTCGTGACAACAAATGGGATGCGGACAAGCAACTTAAGGTGGCATCTAATGTGAAACAGCAGGAGGCAAGCAGCCATATGGAACAGGTGCTTGGCTCTGTTTCCTTTCAGATTCCCCACAGCAGGGAAGTAGAAACACAGTATCTGGAGGGAGATATGCTGGCAGAACTTGGACTAAAAGAGAGCAGGGCATTTAGAAAAGAGATAGAGAAAATCAGCAAGGAGGTGTTCGGTGTATGATGGGAAATAACCAGAACTTATTTTTTTCCCCGGAGGAAAAGGGCAGGGCATTCTCCGATGTGTTAAAAGAAGTGCAGGAGTATATTTCCAGTAAATATTCCACACTCATGGTGGAAGGCGGAAACGATGAGGTAAAACAGCAGGTTAAGAGATACATCTCAAAGTACATTGCAGACTACCGCATCACCGTAAAGGGAAAGACAAGGGAAGAACTGATTAATGACCTTTATACGGAGATGGCGGAGTTTTCCTTTTTAACCAAGTACATCTTCGGAACAGGCATTGAGGAAATCGACATCAACTCATGGAAGGATATTGAGGTGCAGTACAGTGATGGCAGATGTGAGAAAATGGAGGAACACTTTGAATCACCGGAGCATGCCATCAACGTGATTCGAAGAATGCTCCATGTGTCCGGCATGGTGCTTGACAATGCATCCCCGGCAGTCCTTGGGCATTTGAGTAAAAATATCCGTATTGCGGTGTTAAAGACTCCCCTTGTGGATGAGGATGTGGGTATTGCAGCTTCCATCCGAATCGTAAATCCCCAGAGTCTCAAAAAGAGTGACTTTGTGGATGGAGGAACCGCTACCGACGAAATGTTAGACTTTCTGGCAGAATGTCTGCGTTATGGAATCAGTATCTGTGTGGCAGGTGCGACAAGTTCCGGAAAGACTACTCTGGCAGGGTGGCTCCTTACCACCATTCCGGACAACAAGCGTATTTTTACCATTGAAAACGGAAGCAGGGAGTTAGCACTTGTGAGGGAGAAGGATGGAAAGGTAACCAACAGTGTCATCCATACCCTGACCAGATTCAGCGAAAATGAAAAGCAGAACATCGATCAGGATATGCTCCTTGATATGGCCCTGCGTTTCAACCCGGAGATTATCTGTGTGGGAGAGATGAGAAGCTCGGAAGCATACACCGCACAGGAGTCTGCAAGAACCGGGCATACAGTGCTTACCACCATTCACAGTAACAGTTGTGAATCTACCTACAGCCGAATGAGAACCCTGTGTAAGAGAAAATACGATATGGATGATGAGGTGCTGATGGATTTGGTAACGGAGGCATTCCCCATCGTGGTATTTACCAAGCAGCTTGAGAACAAGAAAAGAAGGCTCATGGAAATCATGGAGTGTGAAATCACACCCGATGGAAAGAGACATTTTAATTCCCTGTTCCGTTATGAGATTACGGAAAACCGGGTGGAAGGAGATAAATTCATCATCAATGGAACCCATAAAAAGGTGTGCGGTATTTCAGAGAGCCTGAAAAAAAGGTTCCTTGAAAACGGAATGCCTAGGGAAGTGCTAAATAAAATTACGGGAGGAGGTGCAAGCGTATGCTGACAATGCAGGTAATGGCCTGTATGGGTATCATCATAGGCTTATTTTTATTGCTGGGCATTAATCTTACGGATTTTACCGGTAATATTTTTAAGAGGCTGTTGGACGGACCCAAAGGTATCCGAGAGGAGATTTTAGAGCAGACGCAGAGAAAGAAAAAGTCCTTCTTACGAAGAGAAGTGGAAGAGATACAGAGTATCCTAAAGGCTACCGACAGGGAAAATACCTTCCCGTTTTTATGTACGGTATCATTGGTTTTGTTTGCTGTTGGTGCCGCTGGGGCAGCCATGCTTGGGAATTTCTTTCTGGTACCCGTCGCAGCGGTAGGGTTTATGTTCCTTCCCTTCTGGTACATTAAGCTGACTGCGTCCCATTTCAAAAAGGATGTGTCGGCAGAACTGGAAACAGCACTGTCCATCATTACCACCGCATATCTAAGAAGTGAGGATATCCTGACTTCTGTGGAAGAGAATCTGGAATATTTAAATCCGCCGGTAAAGAACATCTTTCAGGATTTTGTGTCAAGAATCCGTCTGATTAATCCTGACTTGGAGGCGGCCTTGGATGAACTGCGTGCAAGGATAGCGGATGATGTGTTTAAGGAATGGGTGGATGCCTTAAAAGCCTGCCTGTATGACAGATCGCTAAAAACAACACTGACACCGATTGTGGCCAAACTGTCCGACATGCGTATTGTGAATGCAGAACTGGAATATATGGTTATGGAGCCGAGGAAAGAGTTTATCACAATGGTAGTGCTGGTTGTAGGTAACATTCCACTTTTATATTTCTTAAATAAGGATTGGTACCATACGTTGATGCACACGGTAGTGGGGCAGATAATGCTCAGCATTGCAGGCATTATTATTTTTGTATCCACAGCCCATGTAATCAGACTGACAAAACCGATAGAATACAGGTCGTAGAAAGGAGACAGTATGAATCTGATATTATTTTGTGTGTTTTTGACCTTTTCTATAGGTCTCTTTCTGCTGCTTGCAGGACTATTACGTCTGCCGACCTTAAAGACCAGCAGGGTAATGATGGATACAGGTAAGGAAGGAAAACAGTTATCCAAGACCTTGGATGCCTTTTATATGGATGGAGCCGTGAAGATTGCGAAGTACATCCGTATGAATGATTACAAGAAAAACCGGATGGCAAATGTGCTTCGAGCCTCCGGGCTTGGCATGACACCGGAAGTCTATACTGCATACGCATATTTAAAAGCCGGAAGTGTCTTTTTGCTCATTATTCCGGCACTGTATGTGTTTCCGCTGGCTGCTTTATTTGTAATTCTCTTGGGAATCATGATTTATTACAAGGAAATCCAGAAGGCAGATGAAATGCTGAAAGAAAAAAGGGAGCAGATAGAGGAAGAGTTATACCGCTTTGTATCTACTATCACGCAGGAACTGAAAAACAGCAGGGATGTGCTTTCCATGCTGGAGCATTACAAGGAAAATGCCGGGGCAGCCTTCAGAAAAGAACTGGATATTGTGTGTGCGGATATGCGCTCCAGCAGTTATGAGGCAGCTTTAACCCGTTTTGAGGCAAGGCTCAATTCCCCACAGTTATCGGATGTGGTCAGAGGTCTCATCGGTGTGTTAAGAGGAGATGACGGAGCCGTGTACTTCCAGATGTTAACCCATGATTTTAAGCAGACGGAGTTTCAGAGACTGAAAGCGAAGGCAGCCAAGATACCACCCAAAATAAGAGTGTATTCTTTTGCCATGCTGATGTGTTTTCTGGCAACCTACTTCGCCATCATCATCTATGAAATCATCAGGTCTATGGGAACCTTGTTCTAGCAGGAGGTATAAATGAGACAGATAAGAAAAATATTGCGTGATAAGAGGGGAGAGGGGTACATTGATGTGGCAGTCATGGTGCTGTGTGTCATGTTAGTGATTGCACTTGGCGTAAGGTTATTCCCCATCTTTATCACCAAAATGCAGGTAGACAATTTTGCAGATGAACTGGCAAGAGAGGCTGAGATCAGCGGAAGGGTAGGAAGCGAGACTTCGAACAGGCAGAGAGTCTTGGAGGAAAGAACAGGAATCCACCCGACTGTGCAGTGGTCAAGAACCGGGAATCTGCAATTAAATGAAGAGGTAACGGTTACCGTTACCATACAAAAGGACTTAGGGTTGTTTGGAAACTTTGGTTCGTTTCCGATAACCATCCGGGCAAGAGCCTCCGGAAAGAGTGAGGTGTACTGGAAATGAGGAAGTTAAGAAAAAAGACTGCCGCCCTATTAAAAGACCGGAAAGGAAATATGATGCCGCTTGTGGTGGCCGTAACCATCTGCATGCTGATTATTATCCTTGGAGTTGCAGAATACATGCGCCTTGTGATTACCGCTGCAGGTATCAAGGATGCAATGGAGTCTGCCGTCATATCCACAGTTAATGACAATTATAACGAGGTTTACCATAGTGTCAGGGAAGGATATGCCGCAGGCTATGAGCCGGATGTGGAATCGTTTTCTCCCTCGGTGGATTATGGGGATATTTACAGCAGAATGTGTTTTTTACTCGGACTGGAAGAGGACGGGGCGGGATATGTTCGAATCAATAACGGAGGAGAGATGGAGTACTGTTTGAGCAATCTTTGTGTGTATATACACAATAATGCTCTCGGTGCAGGAGGCGGCCCCTATTATGCAGATGCCTCCATCAGACTGGAGGTGCCGGTAAGATTTGCCGGAAAGATCATCACCAATATGTCAATAAATCTAAAGGTTCGGGCAGCCTATACAGAGAAATTTTAGTAAGATGTTACAGATATCGTGCAACCTATTACATTTTGATAGACTTCTGCAAAGTTGTGTGGTAGGTTGGGGATTGACAAAAAGAAATTTAAAAACTACATACAGGAGGGATTGCTATGAAAGATAGTACAAAGAAAAGACTTATCATCGCAGGACTCGTAGCAGTGAGCGTATTATTGATTTTCGGAATCAGCAGGGTGCTTTACAAGGAACCGGTGCAGGAGTTACCTAAAGAGAGTAAACCTACAGAAGAGGTTGAGCTTATGGTGGATACGGAAGAAACCGGGCAGGTGCAGAAAGAAACGGAAAGCACAGAGGAAACAAAGGAGTTAATCATCGAAACAGAAACAGAGAATGGCGTGGAGAGCGGAAAGCAGGAAATCCAGCAAACGCCTGAAAAAACGGAAGATGAAAAGCCGGAGGAGCCGCCTGCCTTAACAGAGGATGCGGATACTACAAAGCCGGATACACCACCAGAGTATGAGGAGCCGGAAGGGACGAAACCGCTTGTGGATGATACTCCGAAAACCGGAGATACCAAAGATGGTATGATTTACATTGAAGGATTTGGATGGGTTGTAGATAACGGTGGCGGTGGAAGCGGTACCGTGGCAGACGATATGTATGAGAATGGAAATAAGGTAGGTATCATGGATTAGGGATACCAAGAAAGAGGCACAGCAAAAACGCTGTGCTTTTTTCATGCAGAAATTTGCTTGCAACAGCAGGTGATTTTCTGCATTTAGAAGGGAGGCAACATGAAAAGATTTAAGTTATTAGTCTTGACCTTTTTGTTAATCCTATCTACACTCTCACCCATGACAGTGCATGCCGAAGGCAATGGAAACATTAACAATGGCGGTGGAGGATTAGGAGAAGGTACGGACACAAACTTCTGGAATACCGGAGATGAAGGAGTCAGAGTCACAGTGGTTAGTGCCAGTGACGGAAGTGCAGTAAGTGCGTCCATAGACCTGACAAACAAACAACCGAACGATATTAGAGTACAGTTTGGAAAGGTCTGTAAAAGTCAGTACCGGAGTGGAACAGTATTAACACCGGATACAGGAAGTTACAGTTATATCAATCCTACCCAGTCTCTGCCCAAAATTATTACCACATCCTCCGGCAGTGCAAGTCTAGCCGCTATCAAAAGTTATTTTACAGATGAGCAGGTCATACGAAGTATCGCAGGATATGTGGGGATGAACTATGATACGTTGATAGGTGGGGACTATAAGTTGTTATTGGAACCTATTGCGTATGTGACGTTTGAAGGAGTACGAACTGCATTCACCGCTACAGAAGCAGCAATGTATAACCAGGTCAGAGGTGGTATGTTAAGAAAGAAGCTGACGTCTCTGACGCATAAAAATCTGCCCCTCGCCATGTTTTTGGAAACCTCAGACCTGGGATATCCGGCTTGGGGTGGCGGTAAGAACCAGAAGGTCTCAGATGATGAGATTATCGGTTCATTAGGACTTGGTATTGTAAGGTTTAATGAGGTGGTAACACCGGAAGTGATTGCGGCAGATTATGAGTACCGGGTAGACACGGATGTGGTAACAACCGTCACCATAAGTGGAGGGCAGAGCGATCCCGACCATCCGGTAAGTGTAACGTTTAGTATCCTTGGAAGGAACTACACGGTAAACAATGTGTATTATCCGGAGGACGGACAGCAGCTTGTGTGGGTGAAATGGCATACACCGTCTACGGAACAGTATATCACCATAAACGTGAGTGTCAGCGGAGGAGGCAGTGCAAGTAAGGGAACGATTACTGCCAACATCGTAGATCTTGATAAGAATCCACCGCCCAATCCGGTAGCGGATGACAGAAATGATTCCTACAATGCAGGCAATGCCATTATTCCTGCAAATCCGCAGAAGACAAGTGCGTCATGGAGTGTATGGAGGCCTTGGTGGAAAGAAAAATGGGTATGGCATAGTGATTGGAAATGGAAAACAGGCTCCCATACGGAAGAGTGTGAGGAAGACTGTGAAAACAGTCATGGATATTGGGAAGATGAAGGAGAGTACGTGGACGAAGGCTGGTGGGAGTTTAGCTTGGACAGATATTCGGCATCCCTATCAGCAACAATGGACCTTACTACGGATGCCAAATCCCCTACTGCAACAGCTACCACTATCAAGAGTGGCTATGGTGTGAACATCAGTGTAAATGCCAGTGCATCCACAGGCCAGTCCTCGGCAACCACACCACCGCAGACAGCAGTCAGTTATTTCCCGGAGTTTTATTATAAGACCTATTGGAGATTGCTAGACAGAACAAGAAGCGGGTACCATGCAGGGTTTGAGTTTCGGAATAACCATTTTTCCACCTATAACCGAAGAACACATTTCACTCCTGTGTGGATGCCGAATGGTACCTATACGGTCTACACATACTTACTGGACTGCTGGACACCGGATGGAATGCTCAGTGTGAATCTGACAGACTCCGTACAGATATCGGGAGATTTATGGGATGACTGGCACATAGCACCACAAAGGGCAAGGTAACGGTATGGCGTATGAAAGAATCGACAGACCAAAAGGACTGCTCTATCACTACACAAAAAGGGAGAACATAGAGCCTATTTTACAGGATGGGAGGATAAGAAAATTTAAGGATAGAGAATGCTGGTTCTGCACTTCCTTGGAGGATGCCTTAAGACTAATGGAGTTAACGGTCATGGAAGAAGGAAAACTTTACTATGATGCAAACGGACTTCCAAGGAGATATCCAAAGTTTGTACCGGAAGAATATGTGGTGTTGGAGTTATCCCCAAGATACCAGAATGGGGATTGGGTGATATGGAATCAGGAGTTCCCTGGCGGAGCGCCGGAGGAAATTCGGAAACTTGGAGAAGAATTCAGCCATCTGAAGATAGGATTCAGAGGAGATTTAAGGTTCTATGAGAACCCCAATATCTATGAGGTAGCAGAGCTTTTTCAGGAGCAGACGCAGACACCTCAGATAACAATGTAACTAAAAACAAGTGGAAAAGGACTGCTTACGGGCAGTCTTTTTCTGTACCGAAAGGAGAAAGGAAGAGAAATGAAGAAAAAGAAATGGTTAGTGATGGTAATGCTGGTACTTGTGTGTTCCCTTATGTTTGGCATTACGGTATGTGCAGCCGGAACAGGAGATGTGGCAGGAGCTATTGAGGGGACATGGAAGGATGCCTCCGCGCAGATTAAGACGGTGGTAAACAAGGTTGTATTCCCTGCGATTGATTTGATCCTTGCAGTATTCTTTTTTGCAAAGCTGGGAACCGCATATTTTGATTACCGAAAGCACGGACAGTTTGAATGGGCAGCTCCGGCAATTCTGTTTGCCTGTCTGGTCTTTACCCTGACCGCACCTGCCTATATCTGGACAATTCTTGGAATGTAGGAAAGGGAAAACTGCCCAAAAAAGAGGGCTATCCATAGACATTTATAAAGAAGACGGGTATAATTATAGTGAGAGGAGGAATGCAGAATGGAAGTAAAAACATATACGATTGATGAAATAAAAAATATCGTAACACCTATTGCGGAGAAATATCAGATTGCACAGGTATATCTGTTCGGTTCCTTTGCCAGAGGAGATTTTGATGAACAGAGTGACATAGACATCCGTATTGAAAAAGGGAACCTGAAAGGAATGTTTGCCTTATGCGGTTTTTATACGGAAGTGTCGGATGCATTAGGACGAAAAGTAGATGTACTAACTACAGGAAGTCTGTCAGATGAATTTCTTGAGAGTATAAAGAAGGATGAGGTGATGCTATATGCAGGGCAGTAGAAATATAGATATCTTAATGCATATCAGAGATTATTGCGCAGAAATCAATCATACAATGGATACGTTTGGAAGGGATTATGATATCTTCGTTTCCAACTCTATTTACCAGAATGCGGTAGCACTTTGTGTATTGCAGATAGGAGAACTGACAACACATTTTACGGATGAATTTAAGAGTGCATATAACAAAGTACCTTGGAATCAGATAAAAGCATTAAGAAATGTGGTGGCTCATAACTATGGTAAAATTGATAAGGAAACGCTATGGGAAACCCTGTTAAATGATATCCCGGACTTAAACGATTACTGTTGTCAGATTATTACAGAGCATCAGGCTTTGGAGCAGGAATGCAATGAAAGCCAGACAATGAACCTTTCCTGATGTTATAAAACAAAATAAAATACATTATTAAAAACTATCCGCTTTATCAGGCAGGGTAGTTTTTTTATGTCCAAAAGGAGATAAGCGGAAATGAATTTTTTTGAATCGGAACTGAAAAAGATTATGAGAAACAGTGCCATTTTAAAAGACCAGAAATATGTAGGTCGTATGTGCTATGGAACCATTGGCGGAGATTTAAGAGCCAGAGTGGAGTTTGTAACCCTTGGAGTCAGTGACCATTACGCAGGAATTAAAGCATCTATTATCAACAGAAAAGAAGGAGTGGTGGACAGTGTCCTGCTTAGGTTTACCGATATCTGGGGAAAGCAGAAAGTAAGCAATCCTAATTTTAAGGAGGGAATGAATCCACATATTTGGACAAACAGCGGAAAAAGCGAGTGGTATGTGTTCCATCCGGGTCAGGCAGAGTACCGGAAGGCTGCAGACACCGTGGAAAACTATCTGTCCATATTTCAGGATATGGCGATGACGCAGGAGAGTCAGGATTGTACCATGCAGATGGGGACATAGGAAGCGGTAAACAGGAAGGAGGCAAGCTATGTTTATATTTGATTTTGTGGCCGAGACTATCCTGGACCAGATACTTGACTGGATATATGGGAAAATCATAGGGTTTCTAAATGATTTCTTTGTGATGATGAATAACATGGGAGTGGAACTGTTTGAGTTGCCTTGGGTAGAAGCAGTTACCACTTTTTTTAGTTACTTCGGATGGGCACTGTTTGGTGTTGGACTTGTGGTAGGAGCCTTTGAGTGCACCATTGAGTATCAGGGAGGCAGGGGAAGCATAAAAGACACTGCCATGAATTATATCAAAGGTTTTATGGCGGTAAGTCTGTTCACAGTTGTGCCGGTAAACCTGTATTCCCTCTGCGTTTCCCTACAAGGAACATTCGGCTCGGCGATTACAGGAATTACAGATGCCGGGAGCATTGGACTGACGGCACAGCAGGTATTAATGTCTGCATCTTTTCCGGGTGTAGGGAATCCTATCCTGCAAATATTCTGTGGCATTATGATGGGGTATGCCGTGATAAAGGTGTTCTTTGCAAACTTAAAAAGGGGAGGCATTCTGCTGATCCAGATCGCAGTAGGAAGCCTTTATATGTTCTCTGTACCAAGAGGATACATAGACGGATTTATCCAGTGGTGCAAGCAGGTCATTGGTATCTGCATCACTGCATTTTTACAGTCCACCATTTTAACCGCAGGACTTATGGTGTTTAGGGATCATCCACTGTTAGGATTAGGACTCATGTTATCCAGCACGGAAGTGCCTCGTATTGCAGGACAGTTTGGACTGGATACCAGCACCAAGACCAATCTCATGAGCAGTGTGTACGCAGCCCAGACCGCCATTAACATGACAAAAACTGTTGTGAAAGCTGTGGCAGCATAAGGTGAAGCCATGACAGAGTTGAAATTAGGAAGCCTGTTTGACGGAATAGGCGGATTTCCGCTGGCAGCCACCATGAACGATATCCGTCCCGTGTGGGCAAGTGAGATAGACCCCTTTCCGATGGCGGTGACAGCATACCGTTTTCCGGAGATGAAGCATATGGGAGATATCACAAAACTGCATGGGGCAAATCTGCCGGTGGTGGATGTAATAGCAGGAGGCTCGCCCTGTCAGGACTTATCCGTGGCGGGAAAGAGAGAGGGGCTTGCAGGAGAGAGGTCCGGCTTATTCATGGAGCAGGTGCGGATTGTAAAGGAAATGAGAAAACAGGATGGAAGGAGGATGAGAAACCATAGAAGACGGACAGATGAGTTTATTCGACCTCGGTA
>OBZC01000319.1_pt1 | contig 65370 bp, 63 predicted proteins | sample 1538231 | NCBI WGS metagenome assembly OBZC01 (sample SAMEA2580225, study PRJEB22360) | human gut metagenome | biome: human gut; feature: human-associated habitat; material: faeces | place: Denmark | collected 2008/2010 | reverse complement strand
AGGGGTCAGGTCACTGTGTCCCATAACTGGGACACGGACCTGACCCCTGTCCCAACAGCTTAGAAGAATCTGCTGACCTTACATGTATCATTAAGGCTTGTCACCATAGTATCTTCAAATTCATCTTTCTGTCCCTCCGGAATATCGCTGTGGCGTATCATGGCAAGGACTGTGTTTTTCCGGAACATCATGTAGTAGCCGAACACGTTGGTGTACACATGGGTGAATTCATCGTATTTTATGAACTTATGTACATCACATTCTGGGACATCAATCAGGATGCCGTTTTCCATCAGGCAGAATTCACATGGAGCCGATTCGGATGGGTCACGGTGCTTGAGGTGATACCGGATGCTTGAGTTGAACTGTGTTATCACGATTATCGGATAGAACAGGAATACTATGCAGAGTATCGCCCAGAAGGTATCCATCGTGCCTGTGGTAAGCCTGTATATGCCGCAGGATATGCTTGTCGCTATAAGTGCAATTAAAATCAAGGTCTCAATCTTCTCCCGTATAAACCGGTTCCAGTAGGTTATCTTTTTGTATTCTTTGCCGTCGGGCTTTTGTGTTGAAGTGAATCTGATTACTGTATTCATAGTATGCCTTTCCTTTTTTATAGCTAATGAAACAAGTATAATACATTGTATGGAGTGCGTCAAATATTTATTGAGAGATATAAGCGGAGAGCGGAGCCAAAAGAAAAATGAGCGTACAGAATGTATATAAAGTATGCGGGAATCTGTATTGGCAATATGGATATGATGTTGGGGTCAAAACATGCCAACTTAATTTACGAGTGTATAACGTATTATATTTATGCATATCAGCTCCGTTGTACGAAGCAGGATGTTCTAAGAACATCTAAGCTTCTTCCAAAAGTCGTGATATGCATAAATATAATACGTTATACATGCTAAGTTTATAGCACATGTTTTGACCCCAACATCATGGATATAAGGTTGACTTACATGCGTTAAAGTGATATTTTATATGAGATGGACAAATGTAATGTAGAAACAATACTATTTGGAAGTTAGAGAAATATCTCCAACCTTCAGGGCAGAGTGAGCGGGCATGAATATAATACTTGTCTGCAATTCTCGACTGGCAGTATAGTCTGCGACCCGCATACAGCGGCTGATTGGGTGCGATTCCCATACCAACGGTACAGTCCGGATGAAAGAAGAAGGCGTGAGCCTTTAGGAGGATTATAATGAATAAGAAGTCTTTTCTCAGTGTTCGTGCACTGACTGTGACTGCCATGTTTACGGCGGTATCCTATGTTTTGTATCTTTTCGGATTCAAGCTTCCGATTGTTCCCAGTTTTTTGACAATGGATTTTTCAGAACTGCCTGCTGTCATCGCGGCACTTTCGATGGGACCGGTGGCGGGAGTTTTGGTATGCCTGCTAAAGAATCTGCTTCACCTTGCAATATCACATACAATGTGGGTGGGTGAGCTGTCGAACTTCATACTCGGAGCTGCGTTTGTGGTTACTGTGGGGCTTATATATAAGAAGCATAAGACGAAGAAGGGTGCCATCATAGCGCTTTTAAGCGGAGCCGTGATAATGTCATTGGTCGGGGTTGTGTCGAATTACTTTATAATTTATCCGCTCTATGACAAGCTTGCTTTTCCTATGGAGGTCATAATCGGAATGTACACGGCTATCCTGCCGGGCATAACATCGCTGCTTCCGGCACTTCTGGTATTCAACCTTCCTTTTACATTTGTCAAGGCGATGGTGAGCGTTGTGGTCACGCTGTTCATATATAAGCCGTTGTCACCTATCATAAAGGGAAATTATAAATAGTGAAAGGAATCCGGAATCAGTCCATCTTCCGGATTTCTTTTTTTCTTGCATTGAATATGGTTTTGGTGGTAAAATTATTTTAATAGTGTGCCTGGGAATTAGAGGTGAATCTGTGTGGGGAACGTCACAGAGACGAACGATAGGATATTTTGATGTCCCGGGCAATTCGTCACAGAGATTATACGTTCCCGGAATGGAGACTTACATGAATTACAACAAAGAAGTTTATGAGCTGGTTATGGAACAGAAGCTTGATGATATCGCTTCGGAGGGCTATCTGTTCAGACATAAGAAGTCGGGCGCAAGGATAGCCATGGTTTCTAATGATGATGAGAATAAGGTGTTCTGTATAGGCTTCAGGACACCGCCTGCGGACAGCACGGGAGTTCCTCATATTCTTGAGCATTCGGTACTCTGCGGTTCGGCAAAATACCCTGCAAAGGATCCGTTTGTTGAGCTTGTGAAGGGCTCGCTTAATACATTTTTGAATGCCATGACATTCCCGGATAAGACAATATATCCTATTGCAAGCTGCAATGATGTTGATTACAAGAACCTCACTGATGTATACATGGATGCGGTTTTCCATCCTAACATCTATACAAGGGAGCAGATTTTTAAGCAGGAGGGCTGGCACTATGAGCTTGCCGATGTGGATGCGCCTCTTACCTATAACGGCGTTGTCTACAATGAGATGAAGGGTGCATTTTCATCACCTACACAGAGAGTGTACCGCATGTGCCTCAATTCTCTCTATCCTGATACACCTTATGCTACTGAGTCCGGCGGTGACCCGCAGTATATCCCGGATTTAAGCTATGAGCAGTTCGTGAACTTCCACAGAACCCTGTATCATCCTGCCAACAGCTATATATTCGTGTACGGCAACTGTGACATGGAGGAGAGACTTGAGTATTTTGACAGGGAATATCTTGGAAGCTATGATGAGATTACAGTTGATTCGAAGATTCCGCACCAGAAGCCGTTTGACAGGACAGAAAGGGTTGAGGGAGTGTACTCCGTGACGGAGGATGAGGGTACGGACAATAAGACCTACCTTGCTTACAATGCCTCAATCGGCGAGGCAGGGGATATGAAGCTCTCACTTGCCTTTACAGTGCTTGAGTATGCTCTCTTTAACGCACCGGGTGCTCCTGTACGTCAGGCTCTTATAGATGCCGGTATCGGTGAGGATGTGAGCGGTTCCTATGATAATTCCATCAGACAGCCTATGGTGACTATTATGGCAGCAAATACCAATCCGGACAAGGAGGAGGAATTTGTAAAGGTTATAAAGGAATCACTTGAAAAGCTTATAAAAGAAGGAATCAATAAGGATACATTGAGAGCCGGAATTAACTACAATGAGTTCCGCTACAGGGAGGCTGATTTCGGAAGATGGCCTAAGGGACTTATGTACGGAATAGATATGCTCAGCAGCTGGCTGTATGATGACAACAAGCCGTTCCTCAACATGCAGCTGGGTGAGGCTTATGCTTTCCTTAAGGAGCAGGTAGAGTCGGATTATTTTGAGCAGCTTATAAAGAAATATCTTTTAGATAATGTACATTCATCGGTTGTTGTGTTAAAGCCTGAGGTCGGATACACGGCTAAGCTTGAGGCGGATACAGCTAAGAAGCTTGAGGAGTACAAAAAGACACTCACAAAGGAGCAGCTTCAGGCACTTGTGGATGACACAAGGGCACTCAAGGATTATCAGAGTGAGCCGTCAACAAAGGAGGAGCTTGAGAGCATTCCGCTTTTGAGGAGAGAGGACATCGGCAGGAAGGCAGCCACAATTTACAACACAGAGAAGAGCATTGAGGGCGTCAAGGTCATCCACCACAATATTAATACCAATGGTATAGGATATCTGAAGCTCAGCTTTAACATTGATAAGGTGGAGGATGAACTGCTTCCTTATGTGGGACTTCTCACCAAGGTTTTAGGCTCCATAGGCACGGAAAAGTACAGCTTCGTTGAGCTGTCCAATGCTATGGATATCAGGACAGGCGGTATAAGCTTCGGCAGTGCAGGAACAACCTTTGTTAAGCCGGCGCAGGGCTACCGCTATGCACTCAATGTCACAGGAAAAGCACTCTATGGTGACCTTGCAGCGCTCACAGAGCTTATGGATGAGATTATGAACCATACTGTGTATGACGATTACAAGCGTCTTAAAGAGATTATCGGCGAGACAAAGGCCGGTATGCAGATGAGAATGCAGGGCACAGGAAATGCAGTGGGAATAGCAGAGCTTACAGCACAGATAAAAGAGAGTGCCATGATAAGAAAGCAGACTACAGGAAGAGGCTTCTACAGCTTCCTTGATGACGCTTACAAGAACTTTGACGATAAGAAGGAGAGTCTTGCTGCGGGAATGAAGAAGGCTGCGGCTGAGATTTTTGCAAAGTGCAATCTCATCGTGTCATATACCGCTGATGACAAGGGTTATGAGCTTATGAGCGGGCTTATAAAGGAGCTTATAGATAAGCTCAGTGCAGAACAGCTTCCTGTTGCCACAAGAGCACTCACACTTAAAAAGACAAGGCTTGCATTAAAGACCAGCGGACAGGTCAATTTCGTATGCCGTGTCGGTGATTATGATAAGGCAGGTATAGAATACAACGGAGCCATGAGAATACTTGCAAACATGATGAACAGTGATTACCTGTGGAGCAATGTCCGCGTAAAGGGCGGAGCCTACGGCTGTGGAGCAGCGTTTGGAAGCTATTCAAGCTCACTTGGCGCATTCTCATCATACAGGGACCCGAACCTTGAAAAGACAAACGAGATATATGATAAGGCTCCGGAGTACGTTGAGAGCTTCAATGCAGACGAGCGCGAGATGACCAAGTATGTCATAGGAACAATATCAGACCTTGACCTTCCTAAGACTCCTTCGGTAAAGGGTTCGGATTCATTTGAGGCATATATCAGCGGACTCACAGAGCAGATGCTCCAGAAGGAAAGAGACGAAGTGTTAGGTGCAACTGTGGAGGATATAAGGGCACTTTCAGGTATGGTGAAGGCTGTGCTTGATGACGGATACTTCTGCGTGGTCGGAAATGAGGATAAGATTAATGAGACCAAGGACATGTTCGATGTGATTGAGCCTCTTGCGTAAGAGATAATGGAAATGAGGAAAAAATGGCAGAATTAAAGACAGGCTTCGTGGCGCTCATCGGGCGCCCGAATGTTGGAAAATCAACGCTTATGAACAGGCTTATCGGACAGAAGATTGCGATTACCTCCAATAAGCCGCAGACAACAAGAAACAGGATTCAGACGGTGTATACAGAGGAGAGGGGACAGATTATCTTCCTCGATACACCGGGAATCCACAAGGCTAAGAACAAGCTGGGTGAATATATGGTCAATGCGGCAAAGCAGACCATGAATGATGTGGATGTTGTACTGTGGCTTGTGGAGCCGACAACCTATATCGGTGCGGGGGAGCAGCAGATTGCCGCGAACTTAAAGAACTGTAAGAAGCCGGTTATCCTTGTAATAAACAAGGTCGATACAGTCAAGAAGGAAGAGATTCTTAAGTTCATCGATGCGTATAAGAACATTGTGAGATTCGATGAGATAGTCCCTGTATCTGCACTTAAGGGTCAGAATACGGATGACCTTATTGACGCCATCTTCAAGTATCTTCCTTGTGGCCCGATGTATTATGATGAGGATACCGTTACTGACCAGCCTATGAAGCAGATTGCGGCGGAGCTTATAAGGGAGAAGGCATTGAGGTGCTTAAGCGATGAGATACCTCACGGAATAGCCGTGACCATAGAGCGCATGAGGGAAAGAACCGATGGAAGCAATATAATAGACATCGACGCGACAATCGTGTGTGAGAGAGATTCCCACAAGGGCATTATAATAGGAAAGGGCGGAGAAATGTTAAAGAAAATAGGCTCCGCCGCACGTTTCGAGATAGAGCGTATGATGGAGATGCAGGTGAACCTTAAGCTCTGGGTCAAGGTCAAGAAAGAATGGCGTGATAATGACCTTCTTATGAAAAATTACGGCTATGATGAGAAAGCTCTGAAAAAATAATGGCTCCGGTAACCGGTTATTCAGACAGAAAATTCAACGTGGAATTATCTGAATCGGCAGATGCGGAGACATCAGGTTGAGGTGTTAGGATATGGCAGAATTGCTTGAGGTGACGGGCATGGTTATCGCAGCGGGTCCGATAGGGGAATATGACAAGAGAGTTGTTCTGCTCACGAAGGAGCTTGGAAAAATCAGTGCATTCGCAAGGGGAGCAAGAAAGCCGGGCAATGCGCTGATGGCGGCATGCGAGAGCTTTGCCTTCGGAACCTTTGCAATCTATCCGGGAAGAAGCTCATATACGGTCGAGAAGGCTGTGATAAAGAACTATTTCCGTGAGCTTGCGGCGGATTTCGACGGCGCCTGCTATGGCTATTATTTTCTTGAATTTGCCGATTATTTTGCAAGGGAGAATGAGGACGGAGGCGCCATGCTAAGCCTGTTGTACTATTCGCTTAGGGCACTTCTGGACAGCAGAATACCCGACAGGCTTGTAAGAGCCGTGTATGAGCTTAAGCAGCTTGTGATTAACGGTGAATATCCTGAATTTTTCTGCTGTACAGCCTGCGGTTCATCGGAAAAGCTTGAGGGCTTTTCAATCGAAGCGAATGGGGTTGTGTGCCATTCGTGTCTTGGGCACCGCGGTGTCATGCGTATATCTCCCGCAACGCTGTATACATTGCAGTATATAGTGGCGACACCGGTAGACAGACTGTACTCGTTTACCGTTAAGGACGATGTGCTTGCACAGCTTACAGAGGTTATGCACAGGTGTGTTGATACCTATGTCGATAAGAGGATGAAATCGCTTGATATGCTTGAAATGGTGGAAAAATAATTAAAAATATGCGGGAATCATGGAAAAACATACATAAATAACGGCTGTTTAGATTTTTCTGTGGATTATTAAAGAGTTTTTACCTTGCAATAATATAAAATGTGTTGTAAAATTTTGCACATGCACAAAATGTGGATAAATTAAAATATGCAGTGATGCGGAAGTGAGGAAGATTATGGAAAAGACAATGGACAAGATTGTAGCACTTGCCAAGGCAAGAGGCTTTGTATATCCGGGTTCTGAGATTTATGGCGGTCTTGCAAATACATGGGATTATGGTAATCTCGGTGTCGAGCTTAAGAACAATGTTAAGAAAGCATGGTGGAAGAAATTTGTTCAGGAGAGCCCATATAATGTAGGCGTTGACTGTGCTATCCTTATGAACCCTCAGACATGGGTTGCTTCAGGACATCTTGGCGGCTTTGCAGACCCTCTTATGGATTGTAAGGAGTGCCATGAGCGTTTCAGAGCGGATAAGCTTATCGAGGACTGGTGTGCGGAGAACAAGTATGAGCTTGAGGGCTCTGTCGATGCGTGGAGTCAGGAGCAGATGAAGAATTTCATCGATGAGAAGAATATACCATGTCCTACCTGTGGCAAGCATAATTTTACGGATATAAGACAGTTCAACCTTATGTTCAAGACATTCCAGGGTGTTACAGAGGATGCCAAGAACACAGTTTACTTAAGACCTGAGACAGCGCAGGGTATCTTCGTAAACTTCAAGAACGTGCAGAGAACATCGAGAAAGAAGGTTCCTTTCGGTATCGGACAGATAGGTAAGTCATTCCGTAACGAGATTACACCGGGTAACTTTACTTTCCGTACAAGAGAATTCGAGCAGATGGAGCTTGAGTTCTTCTGCAAGCCGGGCACAGACCTTGAGTGGTTCCAGTACTGGAGAGGCTTCTGCCGTGACTGGTTACTCTCCCTTGGAATCAAGGAGGATGAGATGCGTCTGCGTGACCATTCACCTGAGGAGCTCTGCTTCTATTCTAAGGGCACAACCGATATCGAGTTCTTATTCCCATTCGGCTGGGGTGAGCTCTGGGGTATCGCAGACAGAACAGACTATGACCTTACACAGCACCAGAACACATCAGGTGAGGATATGTCATACTTCGATGATGAGACTAAGGAGAAGTACATTCCTTATGTTATTGAGCCGTCACTTGGTGCAGACCGTGTTACACTTGCGTTCCTCTGTGCAGCTTATGATGAGGAGGAGATTGGTGAGGGAGATGTCAGAACAGTTCTTCATTTCCACCCGGCAATCGCACCTGTCAAGGTTGGTGTGCTTCCGCTTTCTAAGAAGCTTAATGAGGGTGCCGAGAAGGTATACGCTGAGCTTTCTAAGACCTATAACTGTGAGTTCGATGACAGAGGTAATATCGGTAAGAGATACAGAAGACAGGATGAGATCGGTACACCATTCTGCGTAACCTACGATTTTGACTCTGAGACAGACAATTGCGTTACAGTCCGTGACCGTGATACAATGGAGCAGGAGAGAGTTGCTATCGCAGACCTTAAGGCTTACTTTGAGAAGAAGTTCGAGTTTTAAGTTTTATATGTAAAGTATTTTCCCCTTTTGGCGCGTATAGAGAATTTTGAGAGTTCTTTGTGTGCCGGAAGGGGAATTTTGAAAATGAAAATAAAATGGGAAAAGAGGATTGCTATGAATACAGAATGGTCATTGGAAGAGATTTATAAGGGATTTGACGATGAAGCTTACGAGGCGGATTTTAAGAAGCTTGAGGATATCACAGCTAAGTTTTCCGCTGCTGTAAAGGCAGATGATAAGGAGCTTTTAGCTAAGGTTGAGGAGCTGCTTTTACTTGAGGAGGCTATCACGGACACAGCCGGAAAGCTTAGCCTGTATATCGGCCTTCGCCAGTCGGTCAACACAGATGATGGTGCGATAATGGCTCAGACTAATCGTTTACGCAAGGCTGTCTCAGCCGGAAGTGCAGCTTTTTCAGCGGCTTCAAAGCTATATGCTGCAATACCTGATGTGGACGAGTTCGCCTTAGAAAGTGAGCTTGTAAAAAAGTACTCATATAAGCTCAAAAGGGAGAAGGAGAACGCTAAGCACTTATTGAGCGATGAGGTGGAGGAGATTATCTCACAGCTTGACATGACAGGTGGTTCCGCATGGGGTAATTTACAGACATATCTCACCTCAACCTTGAAGGTTGACTATGATGGCAGGGTAGTGACATTGTCCGAGATAAGAAATCTTGCATACAGCGCTGATGCAGGGGTTCGTAAGGAAGCTTATGAGGCAGAGCTGAAGGCTTATGAGAAGATTGCTGATTCAGTTGCGTTTTCACTCAACAATATCAAGATGCAGGTAAACACTCTCTGTGAGAAGAGGGGCTATGAGTCCGCACTTGACATGACACTTTACGAGTCAGGCATGAAGAAGGAGACACTTGATGCAATGCTCACAGCTATCAAGGAGTACCTCCCTGTATTCAGAAAGTACTTAAGAAAGAAGGGAGAGCTTCTTGGACATAAGAACGGGCTTCCATGGTATGACCTTTTTGCTCCGATCGGCAAGGCGGACAAGAGCTACAGCATTGACGAGGCAAAGGAATACCTTGTAAACTGTTTTTCAGGCTTTACGCCGGGAATGGCTTCACTTATGAAGGAGGCTTTTGAAAATTCATGGATTGACTTCTATCCTAGAAAGGGCAAGGAGGGCGGAGCATTCTGTGCCGATGCGAACTTCATAAGACAGAGCCGTATTCTCACGAACTATGACGGAACCTTCGGTGCGGTCGACACACTTGCACATGAGCTTGGCCACGCATATCACAACAGACAGCTTGAGGATGTCGCTGTGCTAAATCAGGGTGCACCGATGCAGCTTGCTGAGACTGCCTCAACCTTCAATGAGGTATTCCTTGGAAAATATGCGCTTGCACAGGCGGGCGATGAGGAGAAGTTAAGCCTTATCGACAGCGACTTAAGGGAGCAGACACAGTGCATAGTTGATATTTATTCAAGATTCCTTATAGAGTCAGCTGTATTTGAGCAGAGCAGGAACCGTTTCCTCATGGCAGATGACCTGAAGGAAATCATGCTTGATGCACAGAGACAGTCCTACGGTGATGGTCTTGAGGAGGACGCAATGCACCCTTATATGTGGGTATGCAAGGGGCATTATTACAGCTCAGGCTTAAGCTACTACAATTTCCCTTATGCGTTCGGAAATCTTTTCGCACTTGGTCTTTACAGTCTCTACAAGAAGGAGGGCGGGAGCTTTGTTCCTAAGTACAATAAGATGCTTGCATCAACAGGCTGTCATTCAATCGAGGATGTCGCAGCGACAATGGGAATTGATGTGACGGATGTTGACTTCTGGAGAAGCAGCTTGCAGCTTATTGAGGCTGAGGTTGAGGAGTTCTGCAGGTTGTAAGTGGGTGATATGTAATGACGAAACTTAGTGTATAACTTACGGACGTTGTAAAATTTTGCTAGTACCCTTCCAGACACGTTCTCACTCATTTTAACAAGTAGCGGCACATAAGCGGCTAAAAGACAGCCGCTAAATGCCGACTTGTTAAAAAAGGTCTGGAAGTGTACTAGTAAAATTATACAACTGTTTAGATTTAAATTTGAGTTTTGCAATTACATAGGATTTAGTGATAGAAAGAGGGATTCGGTATGGAAGCTGATATAAGGCAGCAGGCGTATAATGCGGCTCATGAGTTATGTGAAATTGCAGGTCTTAAAAAGGGGCAGATTATGGTAATCGGCTGCTCCACAAGTGAGGTTGTCGGCAGCAGAATCGGAACTAATTCAGATGTGGATGTGGCACTTGAGCTTTTTCTTGGAATCAAGAAGGCACTTGACGAGAAGGGTGTGTATCTTGCGGCACAGTGCTGTGAGCACCTTAATCGTGCTATTGTTGTCGAGGAAGCAGCGGTTCCGGGAGCTGATATTGTGAATGTGGTTCCACAGAAGAAGGCGGGTGGTTCGTTTGCAACACAGGCGTATGCACATTTCGAGCATCCGGTTGTGATCGAGGAGATTAAGGCTCATGCAGGCCTTGATATCGGCAATACCTTGATTGGCATGCATCTGAAGGCAGTTGCTGTTCCGGTCCGCCTCTCCATCGACCATATAGGACATGCGGCACTTGTGGCGGCGAGAACCAGACCTAAGTTCATCGGCGGCTGTCGTGCAGTTTACGATGACAAGTTCGGTGTCGACCACAGGAATGATTAACAGCTAATTTAACACAATTAAGGAAGTCCCCCACTTCTATTGCATAGAGCAATAAGTTGGGACTTGCTTGATTGTGTTATGAGCAAGCAGCAAAGCGGATTGCGAATATCCGCTTGACTAGTATAGTATCGTGAATCAGTCAGGCTCCTGCAAGGTATTTGTGAAGATATTTTGCAGGGGCTTTTTAGTGCTGGGCTGACTATTTATGTATTACGAATGAATAAATCGAATAAGTATTTTTCAATTGGATGAATATGAAAACCGTTGACAAAGTATTCTTATTAATATAATTTGATGATGTTGGAGTCAAAAATCAGAAAATGATAAGATAAAATAATAGAATTATGATACCTGAAAGCTTGACCATATAGATTATGTGGATGAGTGTCATAGCCTGTACTTACAAAAAATGAGCAGTGTATTATGGCGTAAAATATTAGTGGATAAATATAGTGTCTGGAGAAAATATGAAACCTGAAAAATTTATGACTTTTTTGATGAATGAAAAAAATGCGAGCCTTGAGCGCACCGGAAAACTTGCAGCAGATAATAGGAAGGACGAGGCGAACCAGTGTAAGATAGAGGCTAATATATACGGAATCTGTGCTACCTTGTATCAGATGGCATGGCAGCAGGCGGGTATGGATGAAGTTAAGGCGGATGCTCTGTTCAGGGATAAGGTCAGGGCAGTATCGGATGACTGGAGTGTGAGTCTGGAGGCTGCGAGGTCGCATAATGACGTTTCTAAAATACGTGCAGGTCAGACCAAGCTTGTGACTGTCGAGCTTGTGATGAAAAAGTATGACAGACTTGCAAAAAAGAAATTTTGGTTTTTTTAGATGTTTGTGCTATTATTAAATATAGTCAGGATGAAAATATATGGGAGACGGATAGATGTTTAAATGTGATAAATGTGGCTGCGAACACAATTCAAGAACGGTGTGCCCGAAATGCGGAGCCCCGGTTGTCATTGTAAATGAGGACTATCTGCTCAGAAGACAGCAGTGGGAGGAGCAGCAGAAAAATAACCTCCGCTACAAGAAAAAGGGAGAAAATAATGCTTCGGGGCTTGTCAGTGTTTCGGATAAATCGTCACACAAGACTTCGGGTAGAGCAGGTCGTCAGGAGGCTTTTGATAAAAACTCCAGCGAAGCTCTCACAAATAAAAAGGCGGAAGTCACAATAGCTGAGCGGTTTGTGGGGTTTAAAAACAGCTTTCTTTCCAAGCTTCGCGAGGTGAAGGCTGCGAGCACTGAAAAACGAAAGAAGAGAGAGAAGGAAAAGAATGCCGATGATCTGAAGGACAATAGACGCGAGCAGAGAATCAGGCAAAAGAGAAGGAAGCTGGTTTTTGCGGTATCAATTGCTGTTGGAGTGGCAGTGTGTGTCGGTGGAGTATGTGGCGGAATAGCCATATATAGAGGTATTGACAGGAGCGATGTGAGGTATTTCGACGGGCATCAGCTTATTTCCATAAATGACGGAGTGCTTCTTAATTTGGACAGGAATGGTGAAAGCTATTCGCTTCTTACATATACGGAAGCCCTGAATGCCGCTCTGCTCGGAAAAATAGGTGTTGAGGCCGGCGGTTCAGATGATTTGCTGATTGGCTGGAAGGATGGCAGTGAGAATATACTTGTATCGGATATGGGCGACATCACGGATGAGCATGTGTTTTCTCAGTCGGGAAGATGTATTGCCTATGTTCTGTACAGTGAGCCGGACGAGAAATATTTTCTTGTTTTATATGACCTTGTTGGCAGTAAATATAGTGTATATGATTCGGACAGAAGAATAAAGATAGTTGCCGTTGACGATGATGGAAGGGTTCTGTTTGATGAGCTTGAAACAGGGGATTATTCGACAGTTGTTGGAATGAATTTCTATGTTGCTGATTTGTCTAAGAAGCTTCTGATTGCTGAGAATGTAAAGACAGCGGATTATGATGAAAAGAATGACGAGGCTGTGTTTATTATAGAGGACAGGCTGTATTTGTGCAGTGTTTCAGACGCGGTGCTTGAAAAATATGATGACATGATTTCAGACAGGGAGCATATATTGGTAAATGAGGGTGTTGACTCCCTTGTCGACAATGTTTTAGATAAATCCCTGCTGTATATCACTGAGTCAGGGCTGTGGATTTACGAGAACGGCTATAGCTTTCCGGAGGTGGAAAAAGCCAATGCCTATGATGAATTTTATTACTGTGGTGATGGAAAGCTATACTATCGAAACCAGAATAAGCTCTATTATGCATGTCAGGATATAAAGGAGATTGAGCAGGCTGTCAAATCCGCCAGAAAAGATGGGAATACGGATGTACAGGAAAATTTAGATTCTATACAGGCTAAGAAAGCAACGGTTGTTTTTGAGGACATTGATGGGGATATAGTTACCTCAGAAGACGGAAAGATATGGTGTGTGTCAGAAGACGGAAGACTTTTTAGCAGTGCAGCAGGTGAGCTTGACAGCGATGTCACGGGGTGCATTGAACTTATCGGAACATCCGGCTGTGCCTATGTGAAGGACGAAAACCTGATTGTTTTAAATGAAAATGCAGGAAAAAGCAAAGTACTTGTCGAAAATGTAAAGACGGATAAAGGCTCCGATTTTGCAGTGTTCAGCTCGAAAAAATACCTGTATTATGTCGACTCTAGCAGTGTATTGTGGAAAATTGCCAAAAATGGAAAAGAAAGAGAAAGCTTGGGATTTGCAAGTTTGGTCGGATTTTACGACAATTAAAATAGGATTGTTATAAAAATAACAAGAAAATCAAGCATTTTTTGCCTGCTTTTGCAAAAGTGCATAATAAATGAAAGCACTTACATGTTTTTTGGGAAAGTTTGTTAAATTTTTTGAAAAAATATTGTGGAAATTTTCACAAAGTATGGTATACTCTTATTAGTCCTTGATATTGAGAGTGCCCGATACATATATCATTTATTTTAAATGGCTGGCATACCGTTATCAAGAAAGCAATACAGGATATTGTGTAACAAAATCTATTGTGTAATTAGGAGGAATTACAATGGCTAACAAATGGGTATATACCTTCAAAGAGGGTAACATGACCATGAGAAACCTTCTCGGTGGAAAGGGTGCTAATCTTGCTGAGATGACAGAGATCGGTCTTCCGGTACCACAGGGTTTCACTATAACAACAGAGGCTTGTACTCAGTACTATGAGGACGGTCGTAAGATTAATGATGAGATTATGGCACAGGCTATGGAAGGTGTAGCTTGGATGGAGAAGGAGAACGGAAAGAAGTTCGGTGATCATAAGAATCCTCTTCTTGTATCTGTCCGTTCAGGAGCCAGAGCCTCAATGCCAGGTATGATGGACACAATCCTTAACTTAGGTCTCAACGATGACGTTGTTGCAGCTATGATTGCCGGTAACCCGGATCCTAAGTTCGAGCGTTTTGTATATGATTCTTATAGACGTTTTATCCAGATGTTCTCCGACGTAGTTATGGAGGTTGGTAAGAAGTACTTCGAGCAGCTTATCGACAAGATGAAGGAGGAGAAGGGCGTTAAGTACGATGTAGACCTTACAGCAGCCGACCTTAAGACTCTGGCTGAGCAGTTCAAGGCTGAGTACAAGAACCAGTTAGGAACAGACTTCCCATCAGATCCTGTTGAGCAGTTAAAGCTTGCTATCGAGGCTGTATTCCGTTCATGGGACAACCCTCGTGCCAACGTATACCGCCGTGACAATGATATCCCTTATTCTTGGGGTACAGCAGTTAACGTAATGCCTATGGTATTCGGTAACTTAAATGACAATTCAGGTACAGGTGTTGCTTTCACCCGTGACCCTGCAACAGGTGAGAAGAAGCTCATGGGTGAGTTCCTCACAAATGCACAGGGCGAGGACGTTGTTGCCGGTGTCCGTACACCAATGCCTATCACACAGATGGCTGAGAAGTTCCCGGAGGCTTATGCAGATTTCATCAAGGTCTGCGATATCCTTGAGGGACACTACCATGACATGCAGGATATGGAGTTCACGGTTGAGAACGGTAAGCTCTATATGCTTCAGTGCCGTAACGGTAAGAGAACAGCTCAGGCTGCTCTTAAGATTGCATGTGATTTAGTTGATGAGGGAATGAAGACAGAGCAGGAAGCTGTTGCAATGATCGACCCTCGTAACTTAGATACATTATTACATCCACAGTTCGATGCCAAGGCTCTTAAGGCTGCAACACCACTTGGAAAGGGACTTGGTGCTTCTCCTGGTGCTGCCTGCGGTAAGGTTGTATTCACAGCCGATGACGCAGTAGAGTGGAAGGCAAGAGGTGAGAAGGTTGTTCTTGTCCGTCTTGAGACATCACCTGAGGACATCACAGGTATGAAGGCTGCTCAGGGTATCCTTACAGTCCGCGGTGGTATGACATCACACGCTGCCGTTGTTGCCCGTGGTATGGGTACATGCTGTGTATCCGGCTGTGGCGATATCAACATGGATGAGGAGAACAAGAAGTTCACACTCAATGGACAGACATTCACAGAGGGCTCAGAGATTTCTATTGATGGTACAACAGGTAACATCTACGCAGGTCTTATCCCTACAGTAGATGCAACTATCGCAGGTGAGTTCGGACGTATCATGGCATGGGCTGATAAGTTCAGAAGACTTAAGGTCAGAACGAATGCAGATACACCTACAGATGCCAAGAAGGCAAGAGAGCTCGGCGCAGAGGGTATTGGTCTTTGCCGTACAGAGCATATGTTCTTCGAGGAGAGCAGAATTGCTGCATTCCGTGAGATGATCTGCTCCGATACAGTTGAGGAGAGAGAGAAGGCTCTTGATAAGATTCTTCCATATCAGCAGGATGACTTCACTAAGCTCTACGAGGCTCTTGAGGGCAACCCGGTATGTATCAGATTCCTTGACCCACCTCTTCATGAGTTCGTTCCTACAGAGGAAGCAGACATCAAGAAGCTTGCTGATTCACAGGGCAAGTCAGTTGAGGATATCAAGAACATAATTGCATCTCTTCACGAGTTCAACCCTATGATGGGTCACAGAGGATGCCGTCTTGCCGTAACATATCCTGAGATTGCGAAGATGCAGACTAAGGCTGTCATCCGCGCAGCTATCACAACCAAGAAGAATCATCCGGATTGGGAAGTTAAGCCTGAGATTATGATTCCGCTTGTATGTGAGGTTAAGGAGCTTAAGTTCGTTAAGAACATCGTTGTTGAGACAGCAGACGCTGAGATTGCCGCTTCAGGCATCGACCTTAAGTATGAGGTTGGTACAATGATCGAGATTCCAAGAGCTGCCCTTACAGCCGATGAGATTGCTAAGGAAGCTGATTTCTTCTGCTTCGGTACTAACGACCTTACACAGATGACCTTCGGTTTCTCCCGTGATGATGCAGGTAAGTTCTTAAATGCTTACTACGACACCAAGATTTTTGAGAACGATCCATTCGCTAAGCTCGACCAGACAGGTGTCGGCAAGCTCATGGAGATGACTCTCAAGCTCGGCAGACCGGCTAACCCTAACCTCCATGTAGGTATCTGCGGTGAGCACGGCGGCGACCCAACATCCGTTGAGTTCTGCCACAAGATTGGTCTTGATTATGTATCATGTTCACCATTCCGTGTACCTGTAGCAAGACTCGCTGCTGCACAAGCTGCTATTGCGGAGAATACAGGAAAGTAATTAGTGCAATTGTATTACAGCTTACATTACATCTGATTATAATTTTTCATCAGCCCCACATTTTTGTGGGGCTGATGTTTATATTATATTTCAGATATCTTTCAGATGTCCTCCGGATATCGTCTGGATATCTTTTCTGTCCGGCGCGCTATGGCGGCGGGCTGTGGGCAGAGAAAATTCACTGAAAATCTATGGTTTCGTTAAAACTTCTGTCCAACGGTTGCTTATCGCATAGCTATGGGCAGAGAAAATTCACTAAAATCAATAATTATTTCAAAATACAAGTCAAAATCTCTGCCCGACAGTTGCTTTTTATTCGGCTATAGGCAGAGAAAATCAAATAAAATCCCCAATAATCAAATAAATATCAGTCCAAAGATGGCAAGATTAGCTGTTATAGGCAGAGAGAACAGGAGGAAAAGGTTATAGACATTAAGAAAAAAGTAGCAGAATTAAAGCATACATTAAAGAAAATAGAAAAATATATGTCAAATTCCCCGGAGGGTGGTCTGAAAATTCAGAATCGCTGCGGAAAGACATACTATTACCACCAATATAAGAATACTGAAACAGGATTATATGTAAAGACATATATAGACAGGAAGAATGAACAGCTTGCAAGACGGTTAGCTCAGAAGGGGTATTATGCAAAAGTAAAGCTTTTAATTGAGAAGAAGCTGCAGGCATTGGAGACATTTGCTCAAGCGAAAAATGATGAAGAGATTGATAATGTTTATGACATGCTGCAGCAGGAGAGAAAGCAGCTTGTGGTTCCGATTAGAATAAGCGTAAACGAAAAACTCAGAATATGGCAAAATGAAAGTTATGAACCGTATCAGAAATATAAGGAAAATTTGAAATATGAGACAGATAACGGAGAAACCGTGCGTTCTAAATCTGAGGTAATCATAGCTAATATATTAGCTAAAAATAATGAGCATTTATTATATAAATATGAGCGTCCACTGGAAGTGGTAATAGCCGGGCATACTCAGACTATCCACCCGGATTTCACGATAATAAATATACATACCGGAAAGATTACATATTGGGAGCATGCGGGGCGCATGGATGATGCACAGTATGCCGATGATTTTGTCAGAAAGATGGATACATATACTGAGAATGGCTTATTTCAGGGCAATGATGTTATTGTGACTTACGAATCTATAAATTGTCCTTTAAATATACACAATGTGAAGATGATTGTTAAGAAATTGGTAGAGGGATAAGTTTGAAACAAATTTTCAAACTACTTATTGGTGGCAATACTGCAAGCAATGCTTGCAGTATTCAGGGGTATAAAAATGATAGAGGGTGCAGGGAAATAGGGAACAGCATGAAGCATTATGTGGCTGATAGCCCTTTTACTGTGATGGGCGAGTCTATGAGTGCGGGCAGGTTGTATGACAAGATTGGAGATAAGGCGAAAGGAAAGGTAGTATTTGTAGCTGATGGTGGGGTTGTGTGCAGAATAATTAACACAGACAAAGAGCAAAATCCGGTGATAGAAAAAGAACAAAACAGCGATTGAGTAGTAAGGTAATAGGTTGGTTAGTATAGCCAATCTATTATTATAATAAGAATAGAGCTGGTTGGGCGAGAAGCTGAGTATTGTTTTTTTGGGTGAAACTGTTTTGATTGTTTTGACCATATGCAATAATTTACCCTTGACAGTTCAAAATGACAAGAGTATAATTCATTTTGACAATGAAAGTTGTCAAATAGACAAGCAAAGTTGTCGAACGGAGGTGCTATATGATACTGCGAAATCGTTTAAAGGAACGCAGAGCTGCACTGAATGTTAATCAGCAGGAAATGGGATTCTTATGCGGTGTATCAAGGCAGACGATCAGTTTGATTGAACGTGGCGATTATTCGCCGTCCGTTACCCTTGCCTTAACGATTGCAAAAGTGTGCGGCGTCGCGGTGGAAGAAGTTTTTTATTTACAGGAGGAAGAAGATAATGGATAAAAATGAAATTAAGAGGGCAAATCGGAAAGCTCTGCCAAAATTTATGCTCATTATGGTAATATGCTTCATTATCGGCGGAACAATAGGCTTTTGCTCGGCAAAATATGGGCTGAATACGCTGGCGGGCGGAATGAAAAACGTGGGAATGTTTTTTGGGACATATATCGCTCCGTGGCTGATGTTAGCGGCAGCGGTAATTGTGCCGGTGGTCTGCGTTCCTATTTATCAAAGCGCAACAAAACTACTCGCCTCTTGGGACGGCGAAAATGAGGAAATGTCCGATACGATTGACGAAAAACTATCCATCGTGCTTTGGGTAACAAGCTCAGCCCTTATCCTCTCTTACTTCCTTATTGCGGCATCTTATGCCAATGGATTTGAAACTTTTAAAACTGAAACCAGTGGCGCTCTGTTTCTTGCGGGCATTATCGGTTTCTTGATCATTATGATTGAATCGGTCATATTCCAGCAGAAATGCGTTGATACCACCAAAAAGATGAATCCCGAAAAAACGGCGTCCGTCTATGATACGAAGTTTCAAATGAAATGGATGGAGAGCTGCGATGAAGCCGAAAAAGTTATGATTGGCAAGTGTGCGTTTAAAGCTTACGCCGCCACAAACACAGTTTGTACGATTCTGTCCATTGTGCTTGCCGTCTGTGCACTTGTTTTTGGCATAGGATTCTTACCTTCTCTTGTAGTGTGCCTGATTTGGATTGTAAATCAGTCTGTATATTGTAAGGAAGCGTTAAAGTATTCAAAGGCAGGAAATAAGATTTCATGATGGAAACGCAGGAGGACAGGCAATGGGAAGTTATTTGGTGATTATTGCTGTGCTGATTATCTTTTTCTGCATCAGGAGAAGAAGGCGAACAGCAGTGGTTGCGTGGCAGATACTAAATCAAAGAAAACAGAACAAGGAGAATGTTGTTATGAAAGAACTTGCAAAACAATTTATCGGGGAAGAATGCATCATTTATACGATCACTTCAAATGACGGCAGCATACAGGGCGTCATTAAGGAAATTGATGATGGAGGCATGGTCATTGAGAGAAATTCCGGCGAGCGGGAAATCGTCAATCTCGACTTTGTCACCCGTATCCGACAGTATCCGAGAAAGAAAAACGGAAAGAAAAAGGACTTTGTGCTGGACTAAAACAAAATCAAAAGCTGCAGGGATAGATGATCAAATGAGGTCTTCCGTTAATCGGTCAATGGGTATATACTCACATTAACCGAAACGGTTAACGGAGGCAGCTTATGAATGAAAAATTTTATGATTTGTCGGAAGAAAAACAATCGCAAATATTGAATGCTGCATATAAAGTATTTGCAACAAATCAATATAAAAAGGCACCAACCTCGGAAATTACGGCAGAAGCCGGAATTTCCAAGTCACTTTTGTTTCATTATTTTCATAATAAGCAGGAGCTATATATTTTTTTATGGAAGCATGCAGCGGATTTGACAAAAAAATACATGTGTAAATATAAGGTATATGAAACAGATGTTTTTTTTGAAATGCTGCGTCGTGGCCTTATGGCTAAGTGTACAGTGATGAGAAAATATACATTTTTATCACTATTTTCCATTAATTCATACTTTGAAACAGATCCGGATATTCAATCCATCATCCAACCGGATGTACATGATGCTGCTCAAACGACAATGGAATTACTTCTGTCAATTCTGAATCTCGATTTAATCCGCAAGGATATAGAGTTTGCTCGTATATATAAAGAAATTCTGTATGCTTCAGATGGGATGCTTAAATATTGGTACAGAACAGGAAATTATGATGTAACAGCTTTTGAGCAGGAGTATCTGGAAATGATAAATCATTGGGAAACAGTTTACGGAAAGGGGACGGAAAATGACGGAAAACAGTTATAATACACCCTGTGGCTGCATCCATTATTTTGTAAATATAATAGATAAGCAGAAAATTACGTTAGTGTTTTTGCCGGGACTTACAGCAGATCACAGGCTTTTTGAGAAGCAGATAGAATATTTTGAGAAGAAACAGAATGTGTTTGTATGGGATGCACCATCACATGCATTATCAAGACCATTTAAGAATAATTACAGTCTGTCTGACATGGCAGAATGGCTTGATAAAATCTTGGCAAAAGAAGAAATTTATAATCCCATCATTATCGGTCAGTCTATGGGTGGATATCTGGCTCAAATGTATATGGAATTATATCCGGATAAGATAAAGGGCTTTATCTCCATTGATTCTGCACCGCTTCAGAAGTCTTATATGACCGCAATGGAAATCTGGCTGCTTGAAAGAGCAGAGCCATTATATAGAATATATCCATGGAAAGCACTTCTTAGGGCAGGTTCAAGAGGGTGCGCACAGACGGAATATGGACAGAAGCTTATGCGCAAGATGATGATGTCCTATGATTCGGATCCTAAAGAATACGCACGGCTTGCCGGTTTTGGTTACAGAATGCTTGCTGAGGCAATCAAAGCAGATTTATCATATCATATCAGTTGCCCGGCACTTCTTATCTGTGGGGAAAAGGATAAAGCTGGCTCAGCAAAAAGCTATAATAAGAAATGGCACCAGAGAGAAGGTTTACCGCTTAAATGGATAAAAAATGCCGGTCATAATTCCAACGCTGACCAGCCTGATGAAGTAAACAGGCTTATAGAAAAATTTATCAGCGAGGTAGATAGGAAAGGAGTGTCCGGATGAAATTAAATATACAGTGGAAAAAGGTATTATATGGAATTGCATTGATAGTTATTGGTATAATATTGGCTGCTCTTCATTTTATTGTGGCTGGAGATGGTATCAGAGATTTCATTTCCGGTATTATTGCAGTTATATCGGTATTGGTAATATTAGCAGGAACTTATATTACATTAAGTGAAATCAAAAACTATAAATGAAAAATTTAAAGTATGGTGAATGTTCTGCTAGGAGAGTGTAAAATAAAGTGTGTAAGCTTGCTGCACAGGCTGTAAAGAATGCATGCCTTAATATCCCTGATACAGCGGGAATGGTGCTCCACAGTGATCTAGGAAGCCGGTATACCGGTGAAGAATTCGAGGAATACTTACATGATTAGCGAATGTTACAGTCATTCAGCAGTAATGGATACGGTAGATAAGGCAAAGGGGAAGGAGAAAGTAATATAAATTCCATAATTTTTATGCTGCGATGCGGGCATTTCCATAATAGAATAACGGTAGAAAAGAATGCAAATTACATTGAGTAATAGGCAGAATAACAGCCATACTAATAACGGTTTGATACCAGACAGACGGTATCAAGTGGCATAGAATCACATGAGCTTGTGCAGCTTTTGAAATTGCTTTAAAAATAATTATTCAGTAATAAACGGCATAAGTAACATCACACCTTGCCATCACCTTTATAGCATTACTAAGGAAAGGTGGCTCTTACACTCTTACACCGAAGATGGCATAATCATCTTTCAGCCTGTTGCTGAGAAATTCCAATATAATTATCAATATATCTGCCCAAGGCATTTGTGTACCCGGTTGTGGGCAGAGAAATTCCTTGAAAATCCCAGTAAATTAATCAATTATCAGTCCAAGAGCAGTAAAACAGTGTACCATGGGCAGAGAAAAGCTGGGAACACAGTGAAAAATTCAGTCCAAGAGCAGTAAAACAGTGTACCATGGGCAGAGAAAAGCCGGGAACACAGTGAAAAATTCAGTCCAAGAGCAGTGAAACAGTGTGCAGTGGGCAGAGAAAAACAACAAGTCCGGAAATACAGTGTCGGATAAAAGTAGGAACTTATTACAGAATATCAGAATTGAAATATATATATGTTAAACAAAGAAGCTTGAAACCGCAGAAGTGCATGTTTATAATGACATTGATACAGCAAATTTTAATTCGTGGAGAGTGCAGAATGAATAAGATTTTATGTTCCACAGGAGCAATTATAGGGAAGCCGAATAATAATGATTATAGATTGTTGAGGGAATATGCACCGAAGCTTGAATGCGATGGTTTCGAGCTTATGATGAGCAGTTCGTGGTATTCGCATATAGACCAGGTGATAGATGATATTAAATCCTATAGGCTCTCGATTCCGGTTGTGCATAGTCAGAAATCGCTTGGAGAGTCTATGAGCGGAATGATGGTGCGATATTCAGGTGGAAGGTATAATGAATATGTTATGACGGAGGAAGAGGATAGAAAGAATTTTGAGGACGGAACAAGCAGGTTTGCCGCAAACCTCCGGTTAGCCGAGGGCGTAGGCGCGAAGAAGATGGTGCTCCATCTGTGGAATGGGATGGTGTCCGATAAAAATATTCAGAAGAATTTGGAAAGATTCGGAATATGGAAGGACATGGCGGATAAGGAAGGAATAAGCCTGCTGGTGGAGAATGTTATATGCAACACGCATGACCCGCTGTATAATATGAAGCTTGTTGCTGAAGCGTATGCGGATGCAGGCTTTGTGTATGATACCAAGATGGCTGAGTTTCATGGGCAGACGATGAAGCTGTTCGAGCCGGAATATGAATGGATTGTGCGGCAGGGCAGGATAAAGCATCTTCACCTGAATGATTATGGCGGAGGATACATGGACTGGGGGAATATGGAGGTTCTGCCGGTGGGAAAGGGGCATGTCGATTTTGATATGTTCCTGAGCCGGCTTATGTCCTATGGATATACAGGCGATTGTACCGTTGAGGCAACGGCAGTGAATGAGAACGGCGGTGTTGATTTCTATATGTTAAATGATTGTTTTAAAAGAATAAGGAATCTCCTTGATAACCATACCACTTAAATTTCCTTCGATACTCCACGGGTGTCATCTTCATGTACCTGCGGAAAGTGCGATTATATAAGATGGATAACGAAATAACAAGAGCAGATAATAAATTTGCTGAATATGTGATGGAACTTGATTACAGTAGTATTGGTTCGAGCGTGTATGCAGGGAATATCAGTTCTAGTGTGCTATCGGACATCATGGCAATCAGCCGCAGGGCTTTTAGAAGGCATGATGTCATAGTCTATGTCGGGATTGACATGGACGAGGAGTATGATGAGGGAATGGTGTTTACAGGCGATGCTATAATCTACTGGCTTGATAGCGGTGAGGAGGTGGTGAGGATTCCGTATTCTGAGATTGAAAGGGTTGACTTTGATGATACGGATATAATTATTGAGCATGGCGATACAGTGCTCTCCATCACCTTGGGCGAGGATGCGGAGAATGAGAAATATCCGCGATATATGTATAATTTTATTATGGATATATTAGATTATGAATAGAAAATGATACTTTATTAAGCTTTCGATATAGTCAGTACAGGAAAGGTGTGCCGATTATGTCTGGATAACAGTTGGGTATAGCGAGTCCGATTGCCACATCAAATGGGGTAATCGGACTTCATGCTATAAAAAATATTACTTCCAAAGGGATTTCATTATGTTACTCAGAAGCAGTTAATAACGTCACTGCCCGCCCTTGCGAAAGCGATGAATTCATCAAGCTGTGCATGGCAGATAATGCTTTGACCGCCAGAAAAAGCTTCGTGTGTGAGCACATTGACCCAGTCGCCCTCTGGAAGATATACCGCACGTTCGGTTTCGCCCTGTCTGTATATCGGGGCAAACAGAAGGTCGGCTCCGTACATGTACTGGTCTTCAAGGGTGTAACATATTTCATCGTCAGGAAAATCGAAAAACATAGGACGCATGATAGGGGCACCTGTCTGTGAATTGATGTCCATATATTGGCAGGTATAGTCTTTTAGTTTTTCACGATAACCTAATATTTTTTTTATTATATGATAATTCTTCTCTCCGAAGGACCATATTTCATTGTCACCGCCGCTTGGTTCAATGATGCCGGGGTGTCTTTCGGTGTAGGTCGACTGCCTTTTTCTTGCACCATGAAGACGCATCACAGGGCAGAATAATCCGAACTGGAACCAGCGTACAATTAATTCCCTGAAATAATCACTTTCTGTATCTCCGTTTAAGAAGCCGCCTATATCCGAGTTCCACCACGGAATGCCGCACATGCTCATGGACAGGCCGCTGGTTATACTCATTTTAAGATTTTCAAAGGTGGACGGAATATCGCCATTCCACACGATTGCACCGAACTTCTGGCTGCCCGGATAGGCTGCTCTGGTGAGAGATATGATTTCGTCCTCGCCGGAAGCCTTAAGACCATCGTAGAAGGCCTTGGCATAGTAATAAGGATATAGCTGTGCTACCTGTGCACCGTTGCCGAGATAGTATTTTAAGTGCCCCGGCTGCTGTGGGTGAACCTCAGGCTCTGCCTCATCGAGCCAGAAGGTTTTTATTCCATGCTTATAGTAGTTATTTTTTACCTTGCCCCATACAAATTCTCTTGTCTCGGGATTCATCATATCAACGAAAGTCTGCTGACCATAGAAATCGAAGGTTCCATATTGACCGTTTTCGGTTCTGACGAGCATGTTTCTCTCGCTCATTTCAAGGTAGTTTTCGCTCTTTGGATTGATGGTAGGCCAGATGGAGACTACAGGATGAATATCCATCTCTTCAAGCTCTTTTACCATCGCGGCAGGGTCTGGCCAATATTTAGGGTCGAATTTCCATTCACCCTGTTCAGTCCAGTGGAAGAAATCAATTACAATGGCATCAATAGGGATTCCCTGCTTTTTATATTCACGAGCTACAGCTAAAAGGTCATCCTGACTCTCATATCTTAACCTGCACTGCCAGAAGCCGGCAGCCCATCGCGGAAATTTAGGCGCATAGCCTGTGAGGTCACAGTAGAGCTTCATAATGTCAGCGGGAGTGTCACCGGTATAGACGAAGTAGTCTGCCTGATAAGCACTGTCAGCCACAAACATAGTATGATTTCTTGTTGTCTCACATCTTCCCGGGGATGGATTATTCCAGAAGAAACCATAACCAAGTGAGGAGTAGAGCACAGGAACAGTGGATTTGGTGTTATAGTGAATTATCTGTGAGGTGCTGCCTTTTCTGTCAAATAAATCAACCTGCTCCTGACCTATTCCATAAAAATGCTCACCTTCATTGGCATCGAAAATCACGCTGATCTTGTAGTGGTCGCCCTCAATATGCTGGTTTCTGTTGCTGTAGTCACCTTCAAATCTTGTATGAAGAACAGGAGTATCTTTTTTAAAGTAGGTTATTATTCCGCCATACCATATCTGTCCGGCATCGATGGTTGCTTTCATAGCTCCATTTGTGATGGTTGCGAATCTGCCGTCACATTCAATGTGGCAGTCATCGGCAGTGGCAGGAGGCAGTACAGTCCAGTTTTCATCAAGAATTTTACTGTTTTTGGTGCTTCTGCAGCGAAGACAGTTCATGCCATAGGGCTCGATTATTGTCAGTTCATCTTTTCTCTGGTAAATAAGTTTTTTTCCTTCAACGCGAATGTTTCCCATTGTGCAGGCTCCTTCCATATCTCTTATTTTGTGTAATTGTGAAATTGTTGCAACTAATTAAAAATGCATTTCAGCCAAAAATGATGTTGTATGTATTATATTGCAAAAAAATAAAATATACTTGCTCAAAATAGCTATAAAGTTGTATTATATTGTTATAAATGCAGAACTGTAATGCTGCTTTCGGGATGAAGTGAAATGAGGATAGCTATGAAAAATAAAGAATTGTTGGAAAATGTGAAGCATTTTACAAAAGCCAGACCTTTTTCAATCCATAAGACTGAAATAGGTGCAGACAGTACGAATGCTCTTTATGTACATTATCATCCGGAGATGGAGTTTATTTATCTGGATGAGGGAAGCATGACATTTTATGTTGAGGGAAAACAGTACAATATGAAGGAGGGAGATGCACTTTTTATACCTCCGGCACTGGTTCATAAAGCAGTAAAAAATACAGGTGTGCCGTGCAGGCACTATGCGGTTGTTTTTTCCGAGGAATGGCTGTTTATGGAGAATACATTTGAGAGAAATATTTATAATGAAATAATTTATCCGTACAGATATGAATGTGTATGTATGCTTGGGAGGAATAATCAGGCTGACATGGAGACATTATTACTGTTGAAAAAAATTTCTGCTTTTATGCAGATGGGGCTTGAGGAATATGAGCTTTCCTTAAAGGGCATTCTGCTAATCTGTTTTCAGAGACTATATTCGCAGTACTTTGCCAAGCTTAGGACTTCAGATGTGAAAGGCGCTCCTAAAATAGAAATACAGCAGAGTATCAGCTTTCTGAATGAACATTTTGCAGAGGATATAAGTATTGTGGAGTTGTCAGCTTTAGCAGGCTACAGTGTAAGCCACTACGAACATAGTTTTAAGGCTTTAACGGGCAAATCACCGTTTGAATATCTTAATTATATAAGGATTATTCATGCTTCTAAGCTTCTTAAGTCCACAAAAAAGCTGATTACGGATATAGCATCGGAATGCGGCTTTGACAATATCAGTTATTTTAACAGGGTATTTAAGCGCATAATGGGGATTACGCCGAATGCGTACAGGAAGCTTTTGGAATGAACTGTCAACAACATAAGCCTTAATATTTACATTTTCATATACAGACTTGTATTTATTAAGGAGAGCTTCCGGTATATCGGTAGTTTTTATAAGACCGTTAATTTTACCGGCCCGGTGATATTTTCAGGAAGTTTACTTCCGTCAATGATTACGGAACGTCTGTAACGACCTATAGATTCATCAAGATTTGTAATTTCGATGATGGATTTATTATTTCTTATTGTCTGTAAAAATTCTGTGCCTGTTTCAAGTGGGGAGTCACAGGCGATGGTGACGGAAGCCTTGTTGGAAGAAGTTATCTTTGAAAGAAGGATTCGGCGGCGTTCCATAGGGTATTGCGGCCTGCATATTTCTGTGGGGCATTTGCCGGGAGCAGGATTTCATTGTGGACGATACCACGCTTTTCCGGGTAGTGCTTCACTTGCTGGTCGTATTCACAGAACAGCTTTTCGCCGCTTTGGTAAGCAGCGGCGGCAACCGCAGACTGCCGCTGGCTGCGCTGAACAATCGTGATTTCGTTGTGTGGACAGGGCATTTCGTGTCCCTCCTTTCGCTAATTGGTGGATGGGGTGGCGTTTTACCACCTCATTTTGGGCAGAAAAAAAGCAGGAGACCTTTTTCAGATTTCCTGCTTGGTGTGCCGCTGTGTGGGCGGCGGGTATTAAGTTGTAAAAGTTCAGGACAAATTGACCCGATGTGTGGGTGGCAAATTGAAAGTTTTCTACTTTATACTTCCTAGATTAAAATCGTACTCATCAGATTCTCGTGGATTCTTGAAACCTTCAAACGAATCTACTTCTGTAAAGGAAAAGAAAAAACCACAGTTGGGGGTAGGAAATTTCTGGTGTTCCTTTCGGGTGTAGCCTTTGATGGACAGCAGATATTTTCCAGCAGGAACATTATACTTGATGTCCGTATAAATTGTACAGATACCATCTGGTGTTTCTGACTTATACCACCGTTCCCACGGGGAGTGGTAGTGCTCCACAGAACCGAAGTACCCCGGTGTGGTATAAAATTCTTCTTCCTTGATATGGTATTCCTTTGGCTCAAAAGGTTCAAGCTGTTCAATAGCAGAAATCCAAAGTCCATCTTTTACTTCCAGATTAAAGCCCTCATAGCTAATTTTTTGCACCCACTGGTCATCAAAGGGCTCGTCCTGCCCTTCCAATTTGATTGCATAATTATAGTGATCAATCCCTACCAACGGGATGAAAATTCCCTCTCGTTGCGTGTTCAGATAAAGCTCCTTATCCTTTTGCAGAAGACTTAACAGTTTTCTTTTCCGAATTTTCTCACGCTTCAAAAAATCCTGTAAGGTGTCTGCGGAAAATAAACAGATCCCATAGCCACCTGCAATTACCATTCTGTCCATAACTTCTCCTTCCCAATACAATAAGCCACTTCCGATTTGTCGTCGACTTCATTATACTTTACCCGACCGTCAAAGTATAGAGAGATTTTGTAAAACTTGTCGGCTGGGAACAGCTTGCAACGCAAGGTGTCCCCAGATGGCAAGTCCACAAAAGGGTAGCTGGCGGCAATGGTGTGTCTATCATCATAAATTCAAAATTCATTCGGTGTGTTCCTCCTTTTTCTTTGCTCGTTTGGATAAATAACGGGGGCAGTCAATCACAACCGCCCGGAAGCTCTGCTTGCACCCATGCTGGCATTTCCGGCATAATTCGTTGTAAGTGACACGCCCCCGGTCATTGAGGTAAAAGGAAAGCTCATGCTTCCTCTTTTTGCTCATTCTCGGCATATTGCGCTTCCTCCCGTTTTAGTGTATGGTTTCGGGGCGATTTTCGGTAAAATTACAGCCATAGAGCCGCTTAAAATCTCCCGAAGTATCAGCGATAGGGTAGACTGTCCCCCTATCAGATTGTCGTGTTTCGGTATCATTTCGGTGTCAGTTCGCCAGTTCTCCCCGGTGTCGTTCCTCCCCTGAATCTCACAGCGGCGTATCGCTCCCTTTGGTATGCTCGTTTTGGTCAGGTTCCTCCATATCCCTGCCAAAAGTCATGGCACTACATCACCGGGGAAGCATATCCCACACAGGCTGGTCATTCGATTGGAATAATCCATCGATGAACTACCTGTATCATAGAACATTTTTGTGCCCTGTGCCGTATGTCCACAAAGTAGGAATTAGGGGTAAAAATCAGAAATTTCCACGATTGCGGAATTGATATGGTATAATCAATTCAACGGTTATACTTGCCACCCATAAGGACTTTATCAAGTTTCTTGCGGACATTGAGATTTATGTGGATGGGATTGCCACCATGCAGATTCAGAACCTCAACGCCCTTGTCGATACCGTCCGGCATGAAATCATTGAACGGTATCGCCCTGGCGAAGACGACCCCCATTTGAAAGTGTTGCAAGCCGCCCATATCAGTGATGATGAATATTTCAGCCACATGGTTCTGGATGACCTCAACCTCATTATCCGGGATATTCGGGAAGCCCATAAAAAGGACAGCGAGAGTGCGCCCCAGACCACCGTTGCCGATGAATTGAAAGAAAATCTGGAAGCAGTCGAAAATTTCAAGGGCAGTCGGGATGAAAAGCTGGTTGTCCTTTACTGTAAACAGCTCGGTATCAACTATAAAAATCTGTCAGACGAAGAATTTCGCTGGCTGATTCGGATTCTCAAAAAGTCAAAGAAAATGGGAACGCCTATCAGCCAGAGGAAAAAACGATAAAGAAAAACCGCTGTTGCATGGTTTGTTGGCTTCCATGTAGCAGCGGTTCGTGCTGTGGTTATTCAGTTAAATTTTCAGAATGACAAACTGAAATTTTTATTTATGAATGTATCTTGTTTCGCTCTATAGTATTTTTTTATTTCTTTACTTTTGCAAAATTAGCATTATTATAATTATCAAGAACACATCAAAGCCTGTTTCTTGGCTATAATTACACATTACTATAAAGTAAAACACAGTCACAAAATGCTGTAGCCTTTATAAACTGCGTGTGTTATAGCGCTTTTTATTTTTCTAACTGTCAAAGATTGGATTATAGCAGAACTTTGCAAAATGTCATTCATGCTGCATATCGATCGAAATAATTTTTCCCTCACCGATCTTACGGCCGCCTTCCATGATGGAAAATTGCTGCCAGATACGGATCTCCTTGTAATGTTGGTTCTGAAATGTAAATTTTATGATTGTCGGAGTGCTGACATCGAATTTATCAGCCTGCAGTTCCATAAAAGTAATTCCCCAATAATCTCCCGATTCGTCAAAAACAGCATCAGGACGATAGCCGGTCTTGGGTAAAGTTTTTCGCTGGCCGGCATAAAAAATAACTTCTGCAAATAAATACATTTTGGCAGTCCCCCTAATTTCCTATTTGTCATAATCATTCTATCATACCGTTATGAATAAATCATCTCATGCAAAACAATTTCTTCTGCCCGGTTGTGGATATTATTGCACCGCTGCACCCATTCCATTTGACGGGTACGCTTCAAGTCATCGGTCACGCCCTCGGCAGCTTTCATCTGCTCCATGATGGTGTCTAATCGTTCCTGTGCCTGTTCGTTCAGGTCTGCAAGGTATGTCCATAACTCCACGGTCAGTGTCAATGTGTTCAATCTGGCTGGATGGGCTTCTCTTAAATATTCCCGGTGCATCCGTCCGTACTTTCCGATGGGGCGGTGTTCCTCCGGCAACTTCAAGTCCGGGATGTAGTAATCTCCAACAAGGATATAATCAATTCCGTTTTCTTTTATTCTTGGTTTCAATTCGCTCATGTTCCTTACCTCCTGTGGAAGCAGGCTCGTCTGGTACTAACTCAATCACATCGGTAATCTCACAATTCAGCGTTTCGCAGATACGGGCTAATGTGTCCATGCTGATGTGCTTTCCCTCTTTGCTCATGTTGGCAATCATATTCGTTGTCATACCAGCGGCAAGCCTTAAATCTTCTTTCCTCATATCACGCTCTAACAGTGTGTGCCAGAGTGGTTTATAGCTGATGTGCATATTGTTTTCCTGCCTTTCTATCCATACCACCGGGGCGGCTGCCCCGGCAGGAACTTTTCTCTTATTATAGCACCAATCTTGTGAAATCACAATTTATTCTTGTAGCTTGCCGCTGATACCGTCTGGATTGGTTTTTCTTTTCTTTTTGTTCCCTTTAATTAGCCATGAACTGATTCAGATATGCATGGGCTTTCCGCTCAACTGTGAGGAGGCGCAGAGAGTTCTTCGCCTTAGCGGAGCTGGAACATTATATCCAAGGGTTCAGAGGGATGTCTGTATAATGTTTGCGTTGAGTAACGGATACGATTTATATATGCTGAATGAACTGCTGTTTGAGCATGGGGGAAAATAATAATATAGGTAAAAATGCTATTGACCTAAAGTAAGGTTTAAGTGCTATAATTCAATCAGAATTGAATGCAGAATAAGCAATCTCCCGCTTCAAGTGTGTAGAGCACTAAGCGGTGGGTAAGGGGGATGCTTAGGTCCGCTTTACTTTATGAAAAGGGGGCATTTACAATGTCTGATAAGAATGCAGTGCCGGGAACTGACGGCAATTTATATGTTCCTTATGAAAAAAGAACCGGTGAGAAGTCGGTAGTATATTTTACAAGAGATTTGTCTCCGGAGGGTCTTAAGAAGATTTATGACCGTGTGTCAAAGGGAATTGAAGGAAAGGTGGCAATCAAGCTCCACACAGGCGAGGCTGAGGGACCTAATATCATACCGCGCCCTTGGGTTAAAGAGTTATATAATGATAAGCTGCCGGATGCTACGATAGTTGAGACTAATACATATTATGAGGGAAGCAGATACACAACCGAGGCTCACAGAAAGACTCTTGAGACTAATGGCTGGACATTCTGCCCGGTGGATATTCTTGATGAGGATGGTGCGACGACATTCCCTGTCAAGGGAGGTAAGTGGCTTGATGAGATTCATGTCGGAAAGAATCTTCCGAATTATGATTCACTGCTTGTGCTCACACACTTTAAGGGACACACCATGGGAGGCTTCGGAGGTTCTAACAAGAACATCGGAATCGGCTGCGCGGACGGAAGAATCGGCAAGGGAGAGATTCATACAATACCGGGTTCTGACAATATGTGGTCTATCGGAAAAGAAGCGTTCATGGAGAGAATGACAGAGTCAACCAAGGGCACAATCGACCACTTTGCGGGACATGTATCATATATCAATGTTATGAGAAATATGTCTGTCTCCTGTGACTGTGAGGGGTGTGAGGCTGAGCCTGTCGTGACTCCGGATGTCGGAATTCTTGCAGGCTATGATATTCTTGCTGTTGACAATGCCTGCGTGGATGTTATCTACAATCTTCCTGAGGGCGGTGGAAAGGCGATGATTGAGCGCGTGGAGACAAGACATGGTCTTAGACAGCTCTCCTACATGAAGGAGCTTGGAATGGGCAACGACCTATACACAATAATCGATATCGACAATGGCGATGCCGAGATTACGGTCGAGGATATCACAAGGGGAATTGAGCCTGTCTGGACACCTGACGAGTTCAACACCTTCCTTGGAAGAAACAGGGCAAGATTTAAATAATCGTCAATAAAGATAGTATTGATTATTGCCTGCTCGTTTCTATGTGTGTATGGTGCTGAATTGTTAGAGAAAAAGTCATGTTAGAACCAACATTTCTGCAAGGAGAACAGATTGGTAAATGGTGCAATGGAGCGGCAGAGGACAAGGTACTTATCCCAAACGGATATGTAGGAAATCCAAAGGGCAGCCAATATATTGAGATAAATTTGAAAGAGGCAGCCAGGCGGATAAATATGCTCCTTTTTTATGTTCGTGTATATTCCGGATATTACGCCGGGTATGGCAACAGCAGGTTGCTTTTCATAACATGAATTTGTCTGTATGATATGGCTATGGAGGTGACGACTATGGAAACAAAAAATATTATTTTGAAACTTCGTACTGAAAGAGGAATGTCACAGGACGAGCTGGCAGATAAAATCATGGTTACAAGGCAGGCAGTATCACGTTGGGAAAATGGTGATACAGTTCCAAACACTGATACACTTAAGCTCTTATCGAGAGAGTTTGATGTTTCAATCAATACGCTTTTGGGAGAACCCAGAAAGCTGATCTGTCAGTGCTGCGGGATGCCGATTGATGATGATTCCATATTGGGACGTAATAAGGATGGCACATTAAATGAGGAGTATTGTAAATGGTGCTATGCAGATGGAACATACACATATAATAATATGGATGAATTGATTGATGTGTGTGTAAAGAATATGGTAAATGAAAACTTTACCGAAGAACAGGCACGTTCTTATCTGAATGAAATGCTTCCAAAGTTAGATTACTGGAACAGGTATGATGAACTTAGTGACAATGGGCAGTTTGAAGAGTTAAAAAAGCAATTGATAAATGAAATAAATGAGCTGCATATAGACGGACTTCCAAGGGTAGACAGACTAAATGCACTTGTGGGGAAATATGTGAATCTGGAATATACTCTGCCTAATGGACAAAAAGTGAAATTCCTTGATGATCAGAAAACCTATCTGGGCAATCAACTGGAGTCTGAATTTGGGGGAGAAAGGTGCTTCGGTATTCTGGCAGGTATGGATTTTCTTCTCGTATGTACATATGAGGAGAATGGAGAAAATCCGGAGCTTGTGATTTATAAAAAGAGATAATATAAACAAAAAGAATAATCTTTACAAATAAACGACCGTTTACTATTATCAAAATGTAAATGGTCGTTTATTTATTTTAGAGAAAATATTAATTGTGGCACTGTACCGACATTACAAAAGCAATAGAGATATTTTTGACTGTATTGTACAGCGTATGGAGCAGCAGATTGAATTATCATGCATCTTGGTACCGATTTTGTGCATGTTGGTTGTCTGTATATAGACAATGAATTCAATTAGCGATAGAATAATTATGGTGGTAAATCACCTGAAACGTATATGGAGTCAGCTGATATGGAAGAACAAAAATACGCCTATCGCGGCAATGATATTCCTACGTCAGATTTTATCATTGCTCTCTCAGAACCGGGAGACTATTGCATTGAAATCAATGCGAAAGATTTTCGGGGAAGCTATGGTATTTTAGATTGCCCGGAAACACAATAGATAAATATGGCTATCCGCAGGAGTGGAATAGTGAAGAAATATAAGGGTCGAATAGATAACAGGGAGATAGCATGGAAAAATATAATATCAGCCTCAGGCAGATTACAGAAGATAATTTTAATGAAGCATTTAATTTGAAACTTGCAAACGGACAGGAACATTTTGTTTCCCATCCAATTCGAAGCCTTGCACAGGCTTATGTTTACAGGAATCAATGTCAGCCGTTTGGAATCTATAAGGATGATACTATGATTGGTTATGTCATGGTGATTTATGATTATGATATTCCGGAATACGATATATGGCATATGATGATTGATGAATCTGATCAGGGACAGGGGTATGGAGATATTGCATTGGATCTGGTGATTGAGTACATTAAAACGAAACCCTTTGGAACATCGGACAAAGTAACACTAACCTGTAATATGGACAATATTCATGCATTAAATTTATACAAGAACAAAGGCTTTAAAGAGACTGGAGCGATGGATGAAGATGAGATAGAATTATCCTTGATGTTATAGCAAAAGCGCAGGATTTGTTATGGTGATTTGGGAGAAAAGAGCAATTTATAAAATAAAAGAGAAAACCCATTACCCTTGGGTGATGGGTTGAACTCTTTTGCCAGGTGCCGGGTTCAAGCCCGGTACCTGGTGAGATGCGAAGCATCGATTTTATATGAGTAAGTAGCGAAGCGGATTGCGAATATCATTGACTGATTATATGGAGCAACATGAAAAAGGAGAAAATATGGAATCAGATATAATTAAAATCAGCCACCTGAATAAAAGCTTTGGCGAAGTAAAGGCGGTAAATGATTTGAGCTTTTGTGTGAAAAAAGGAGAATTGTTTGCGTTTCTTGGAGTAAACGGTGCAGGGAAAAGTACAACCATTTCCATTCTCTGCGGACTGCAAAAAAAAGACAGTGGATCTGTTCAGATAAACGGAATAGAAACTGACAAAGCCGGAGCACAGACAAAAATGATGCTTGGTGTTGTATTTCAGGATAGCGTACTTGATAAGCCGCTAACGGTGAAAGAAAACCTGATGAGCAGAGCTGCTTTGTATGGCATTACAGGAAATGCCTTTGATAAGAGATTACAGGAGCTGGTCGGGATTCTGGATTTTGACGAGTTCTTAAACAGACCGGTAGGTAAGCTGTCGGGAGGTCAGAGAAGAAGAATTGATATTGCCCGTGCATTATTGCACAGACCGGAGATTTTGATTCTTGACGAGCCTACTACAGGGCTTGATCCGCAGACAAGGCAGTTAATCTGGAAGGTTATCGAGAAGCTTCAGAAAACCGAAAATATGACAGTATTTCTGACTACACATTATATGGAAGAGGCTGCTAATGCCGGTTATGTTGTGATTCTTGACAAAGGAAGTATTGCAGCACAAGGTACACCGTTTGAACTTAAAAATGATTACGTACAGGATATAGTGTCAGTTTATGGTGTTTCCGAAGATGAAATAAAGGCATTGAACAGAGAATATAAAAAAATTCGTGACGGATATCAGATAAAAGTAAGTAATACGCAGGAAGCTACGGAGCTTATTGTGGAACATCAGGAGCTGTTCAGGGATTATGAGGTAGTAAAAGGCGGTATGGATGATGTATTTCTTGCAGTAACAGGGAAAAGGCTTGGAGGTGAACACTGATGAGAATAGTATTGGCATTAATGAACAGGAACAGGAAACTGTTTTTCAAAGATAAAGGTATGTTGTTTACATCAATGATTACACCGGTCATTCTGATTGTTCTGTATGCTACATTTCTTGCAAAGGTTTTTAGAGATTCTTTTACAGCAGCGATTCCGGATATGATAACGATTTCGGATAAACTCATCAATGGAACCGTGGCGGCACAACTGACAGCATCACTTATGGCAGTGAGCTGTATCACTGTAACATTTTGTGTGAATCTGACTATGGTGCAGGACAAGGCAAATGGAACAAGGAAGGATTTTAATGTTTCACCTGTCAGCAAGGGGAAAATTTATTTGGGATATTTCCTGTCAACAGTAGCTAATTCATTGATGGTCAATGGACTTGCGTTTGTATTATGCCTGGGATATTTACTGAAAATGGGATGGTATATGAATGCAGCAGACGCATTATGGGTTTTATTTGATATGATATTGCTCGTCCTGTTTGGAAGTACGCTTTCAAGTATCATTAGCTTTCCATTGACAACACAGGGACAGCTGTCGGCTGTGGGTACAATTGTCAGTGCAGGATATGGTTTTATATGTGGTGCTTATATGCCGATTTCCAATTTTGGTTCAGGTCTTCAGAAGGCGCTGTCTTATCTTCCGAGTACATATGCCACTTCATTGATCAAGAATCATATGCTTCACGGAGTTTTTAAGGAGATGGAGAGAAAACATTATCCGGCTGAAATGGTTGAAGCGATAAGAGACACTCTTGATTGCAATCCGGTATTTCATGGAAATGTGGTAAGTGTAAATCAGATGCTTGGCATTATGGTGGGAAGCATAGCTGTATTTGGAATTGTTTATTATGTGGTTACATTGCTGCCGGAGGGTGAAGGCAGACGATAAGCGTTACAAGCAGGTTTATAGATAGAGAGGTAAGATTCATGAAAACCTTGGACAGTAAAAATTTTGACAAATACTCGCTGGATAATTTTATGAGACATCAACAGGTGAGGGAATGCTCGAGAAATGTTGACGGTCGGTGAATATTGCTGCCGATGGAGTTTGAGGAGAATTGGTCGCTAAATGAGTGCCGTGAAATTGCAGCAGATGTGGCATTACACATGGGAAAAGACCAGACCGCGTTTGGGGCGTTTGATGGTGGGAAGGTTGTCAATTTTGTCAAGGTTTCTCATAATATGTTTCCCGACAGCGTGACAAAGATAAAATTGCGTGCGTTCACGGGCTGCAAGAGCCTTGAGAATGTGACAATCTGACTTCCATCACGATTTCGAGCAGTGTGACAAGTATTGCGGATGATGTCTTTGAATATGGACCCCCCGCGGGCTGGAATACGGTCTGCGGGGGTTTTTGTGTAAAATAATAAATAATGTTAATAAAATTGACAAAAACTAGAATAATGTATAATATTATTGACGTAAGGAGAATGCACTATGTCTAAGAAATCAATTATATTATTACCTGAAACAGAAGAAATACTTGAACAGATGGGATTACAAATAAAATATGCAAGATTGAGGAGAAAGCTGACAGCGGAACTGGTTGCCGAAAGAGCTGGAATAAGCAGAGCAACCTTGGTTTCGATTGAGAAGGGAGCACCATCGGTGGCTATCGGGTGTTATGCGGCTGTGCTTCATGCACTCAATTATATGGACAAGGATTTGCTGCTGGTTGCAAAGGATGATGAGCTTGGAAGAAAGTTACAGGATTTGGAGCTGCCTGTGAGAAAACGTATATCTAAGAGGGAGTAGATTTATGGAGAAAGAAAAAGTTATATATGTATTTGCCGATTTTCCGCCTTTTCATAATGAATTAATCGGCACGATTTATGTTTCTCAGATGCGGGGAAAGGAGTTTTATTCATTTGAATATCAGCAGAGCTGGCTTGAAAACGGATATATGATGTTAGATCCTGATTTGCATTTGTATAAGGGCAGACAATATATAAATGACGATAAGAACATTTTCGGTGTATTTGCTGATTCATGTCCGGACAGATGGGGCAGAAGATTGATGAATAGAAGAGAGGAGCTTCGGGCAAAGGCGGCTGGAGAAAAGCCACGAAAGCTGTCAGAGAGCGATTATCTGCTGGGGGTATATGATGAAGCGAGAATGGGCGGCTTGCGTTTTAAAACTGATTTGGACGGAGATTTTCTTTCCTTTGACAAAGAATATGCGACACCGCCGTGGACATCGCTTAGAGAACTTGAACAGGCTTCGATTGCATTTGAAGGTGATGATACGGGTTCAAATGAAAAGTGGTTAAGACAGCTATTGACACCCGGTTCATCGCTCGGTGGGGCAAGACCAAAAGCATCAGTTATGGCACCTGATGGTTCGCTGTGGATAGCTAAGTTTCCGTCTAGACACGATGATTTTAACTCAGGGGCATGGGAGATGGTTGTTCATGACTTGGCAGCTATGTGTGGATTGAATGTCCCGAAAGCGGAAGCTGTGAAATTTTCTAAACTGGGAACCACATTTTTGGTAAAACGATTTGACCGGGATGGAGAGAAGCGGATTCACTTCTCGTCTGCAATGACAATGTTGGGGAAAATGGACGGAGCAAATGCCTCAGATGGAAGCAGTTATCTTGAGATAGTATCTTTCCTGAAAGCAAATGGTGCAAAGCCACAGCGTGATTTACAGGAGCTATGGAAGCGGATTGTGTTCAGCATGGCAGTGTCTAACACAGATGACCATTTTAGAAATCATGGTTTTATACTGTCTGATACAGGATGGGAGCTGTCTCCGCTTTATGATGTGAACCCTGATATATATGGTGAATATTTGTCTTTGAATGTAGACAACGATAATTCAAGTATAAATTTCAGGCTGGCAGTAGCCGCGGCACCATTTTATGGATTGAATGAAAAAAAGGCTTTTGAGGTGGTAAAGAACATAGCAAATACAGTCAAAGAGAATTGGCAGTTACTTGCAAAGAAATATGAAATCAGTCGTGGTGAAATTGAAAGAATGCGTCCTGCATTCAGTGAATGTGAAAAAATATAAAAAATTGGATTGCTGCCGTAATATCTGCTTGACATCTCAACTCTAATGTATTAGAGTATAGGTAAGAACTCTAACGCATTAGAGTAATTTACCGTAGTTAAATATAACATCAGAGAGGAGAGCATGTTATGAGTACACCCAAGGTATTTGAAAGCGAGTATCGTTTCTGCCTGATTCTGTGGGAGAACGAGCCGGTTAAGAGCAGTGAGCTGGTGAAGCTGTGCAAGGAACAGCTTGGCTGGAAGCCGACCACCACCTACACTGTCATCAAGCGTCTGTCCGAGAGGGGCATATTGAAGAACGAGAACACGGTTGTCACTTCACTTGTGACCAAGGATGAGGTGCAGGCGGCGGAGATTGACGAGATGGTTGAGAAGACCTTTGAGGGCTCGCTTCCGGCGTTCATTGCAGCATTTACGAAGCATCATAAGCTGTCGGAGAAGGAGATTGATGAGGTTCAGGGCATGATTGACAGATTCAGAGAGGAGGGCGCGAAATGAGTGAACTTTTCTTAAATGTTGTCGGTATGAGTGTATCAGCAGGAGTTATTGTGCTGGCGGTACTGCTTTTAAGGCTTCCGTTAAAAAAGGCACCGAAGTGGATTACAGTGCTCCTTTGGAGTATAGCCGCATTTCGCCTTGTATGCCCGGTTACAGTGGAAAGTGCAGTCGGTTTAATTCCAAGCTTTGCAGGTACGCTGCAGGTTGGTGATGCTTTGGACGCGGGAATTATCTCAAATGCAGGAGATATTTCCGATGATGGAAATTCAGGCATTGACAACGGTGTTAATAATGTTATTATTGATTCTGAACTTGATTTTGATAACAATAATTCGGGTTATGAGGCTATAAGCAATGAAAAATATATTGGCGCTGACGATGTAATAAAGTTTCTTGCGAACGGGATTTTTTCTGTCGTATGGCTTGCCGGAATTGCGGTACTGTTTGTCTATACCGCGGTCGGATATATTCGGATAAAGAATAGGACTGCAACGGCGGTGCTTCTCAGAGACAATATATTTCAGAGTGAGAATGTTGCTTCACCTTTTGTTTTCGGAATCATTAAGCCGAGGATATATCTGCCTTTTAACATGAGTGAGGGCGATATGGAGAATGTGATTGCTCATGAGGAGGCACATATTAAGAGGAAGGATTATATCGTAAAGCCGCTTGGTTTCCTGCTTCTTGCGGTTCATTGGTTCAATCCTGTTATATGGCTCGGATATGAGGTGTTCTGCAAGGATATTGAACTCGCGTGCGATGAGAAGGTTGTGAAGGATTATACTGCGAAGCAGAGAGCGGATTATTCACAGACACTGCTTTTTTGCAGTGTGAACAGGAAAATGCCGGCAGCATGTCCGCTTACCTTCGGTGAGGTCGGTGTTAAGACGAGAGTGAAATCCGTCTTAAACTATAAAAAGCCGGGCTTTTGGGTGAGCATCGCGGCGATAATTGTAATAGTCGCAGCAGCGGTGTGCTTTCTTACAAGTCCGAAAACATCTGCAAATGAGGGTGATTATTCGGTGGCTGCGGTATATGAGGTAACGCCGAGCGAGGAGCTTGAACAGAAAAGAGAGAACGGAGAATATATAATCTACACGGAATACAGTGCGCTGAATAACGGCATGTGGTCTGTGGGTGATTATACATACAGATACAGACTGGAAATTACGGGAAAGCCGAACAGCGCGGCAAAAATGGTGTCATATCTTGTGTTAAGCAATACCAAGGATATAACGTTTGAGCAGGCCCTGAAGGCGAGCGGCTTAAGCAGTGACAGCAATGATTATTTTTCACCGGATTATGCGGTCATTGTAGGTTATAAATAGATTAATTATATGGAGTAAAAAAGATGGGCTCATTACTGATAGCGGTTATATATCTTATTTTTATAAGTCTTGGTCTTCCAGATTCGCTGCTTGGCTCGGGCTGGCCGACCATGCAGGTGTACTTTGGCGTGCCGTCATCGTATGCGGGATATGTCTCAATGACAATATCATTTATGACAATCATATCGGCACTCATGAGCCCGAAGCTTATAAGCAGGATACATACGAAATGGATTGTGATATGTTCGATTCTGCTCACAATTTTCGGGCTGTGTGGATTTTCAATATCATCAAAATATTGGATGCTTTTTATTTTTGCCATACCATACGGGCTCGGAGCGGGCGCGATTGATTCGGCGATTAACCACTATGTGGCGAGCAATTACTCGGGCTCGGTTATGAATTTCCTGCACTGCTTTTACGGCGTGGGAGCGGTCATAAGCCCGAACATCATGGCTGCGGCACTTAAAAGTGCACGCTGGAACGAGGGGTATCGCTGGACGGCGTACCTCCAGATTGCAATACTGCTTGTCTGCATAATTTCACTTCCGCTCTGGAAAAAGAATGAGGTGCAGGAAGATGAGAAGGAAGAACACAGCGCGGGTATCGCAGAGAGCCTGAAGGTTCCGGGAGTTGTTCTGACGCTCATAGCGTTCTTTGCGTACTGTTCCGGCGAGGCAACCTGCTTTCTGTGGACATCGAGCTATTTTGCGGGGACAAAATCGGGCATGACCGACGGGCTCATCGCAGCGTTCGGCTCACTTATATTTGGTGGGCTCATGTTTGGCAGGCTGCTTGCGGGCTTTGTCTCGAATAAGCTCGGTGACAAGCTTCTCATCCGTATCGGAGCGGCAGTCGAGCTTGTTGGAATTATTCTCGTGTTCCTGCCCGTAGACGGATATATCGCGGCGGCGGTCGGCTTTGTCATAATCGGAACCGGAATGGGACCGATATACCCCGCGATACAGCACATGGCTCCGAACAACTTCGGCAGAAAATACAGTGCCGCGGTTATAGGGCTTCAGATGGCTTCGGCTTATGTCGGGAGCACCTTAATGCCGATGCTGTTCGGAAAGCTGCAGCAGGGCATCGGAATATGGATAATGCCGATATATCTTCTTATTTTTGCGGTGTTTAATACAGCATTTCTTGAGCTGTCATATATTGCCGAAAACAAAGCAAAGGCGGAATAATTTACACACCCTGTTACAGACTTTAATGTCAGTAATGGGGTGTTCTTGCATCTTACATGGCGTTTTTGTCATGTCACGGGGCAAAGCATAGACATAATCCCAAAAATCATATATAAAAATATAAGAGAAACGAACGGTAATATGCGGAGGTGGTAGCAGTGAAGCTCGAGGTGGAGCATATTGACATGGAAATGGAAGAGGATGTGAGTGCAAAAAGCTCGCTGTTTCAATGCAGCAAATCGATGATTCTTAACGCCGACAAAATAGATTACATACGTCCATCGCTTTCGGGAAGATTCGAGGCTGTGCTGTCAAACGGGGAGGCAGTTATCGTTTCACGAAAATATGTCGCGGATTTAAAGCGGCTGCTCGGAATTTAGGAGGTGATGGAGAGTGATTATGAAGAACATAATATTGTGGGTTCGAAGATTTGTAATGATTTACGGCATTATCATGATATGCACATTTTTCATGTGTCTGCTTTTCAATCCGACCTCACAGCTTCCGGTCGTAGCTTTTTTCGGAAGAATAATAGTTTTTACGCTCCTTGGCATGGCGACGATGGTGGCCTACTATTCTAGGGATGAGCTCACAAAGGGGGCATGGTTAGGACGCACGATACTTCACCTGCTTGTCCTAGAGGCGGTTTTCATGTCGCTCGCGCATCACTGGAACTTCTGGTACGGAAAGCTTGATGCCGTCATTTACGCGTTGTTTATTGTTTTGGCAAAGGTGCTGTGGCATTTGATTGATTATGGAATAAGCGCGAGGACGGCGTCGGAAATCAATGAGAAGATAAGGGAGCGCAGGCGGACGGAGTGTGGAAAATAAGACAGGAAATACAATGCTGTTGAGACGGCGCTGCTATATGCAGGAGTTGAAAATTACATTGATTTTGGGGCTATGAGTGATGTGGATGAGGAGATGTTTCTTCGCCTGTTTGATGAAGCTGTAGCCGGGACAGGGACCAGACCCCGGTGTCCCAGCCCTTGGGACACGGGGTCTGGTCCCTGTCCCAAGGCTTATTCATCCACGAGAATGTTGCCATTGTAGAGTTCACCTTTATCGATTTCGATGATTCCCGTGACGGTATTGTCTGCGTGCGTATCTATGCTGCCGCGGAAGCGGACAACGGCTATGTCGCCGATGTTAATATCGCGGTATTTTACGCCTCTGCTGGCATGTATGTCATCGAGAGGTATCTTAAAGAGTATTCCGTCTGAGGCATCTGCACATTTTATGGAATCATCTATGATAAGATAATCTTCGGTTAACTCGGTCACGATTCCGGAAAGATAATAGCAGTATGGCTTAGGGGCTGCAGGGGTTCCGTTCTTTTCTGCGTAAGCTATTATCTTTTTAGCGGCTTCGACACCTATATTGTAGATATATCCGTAATCAAAGATGTTCGTCAGGAGATAGCCCTCCGAATTGATTTGCAGGCCACGCATATAGACCCCAAGGTCATCCAAGGTGATTGAAAAATCAATGCGATTTTTATAATCGAATGTCTGGCTGTCATTCCCGGCATATCCGGCATCCTTACATTCTGAAAGAACCTCCAATATATATCCGGAGCCATTAAGGCTGTAGCTTCCATTTTCAATATAATCTTTGGTATCGTAGAAATAATCAAGCTTAAGGTTCTCCCACAGATTCGCCTCATCGAATAATTGTCCAAGGTTTTCGGGTGGGTTGTAGGTGTTATTCTTGTAAATGTAGTATTTAGAATCCAATTCCGCTGCAACGATTCTATCTTCGGAGATACCTCTTACAGAGTATACATTTACAGGACGGGTGTATTCCGTGCCGGTATAGTCATCGTAGCCGGAGGCAGTGTATACGCCGATTGATTTATCAAGCTTTGAAGCGTCTATTTCACTGCATGCTGTGGTGAAATCGCCATCGTTTATGTCTAACCGGCTGTATTGCTCAGCTACAGTGCGGTCCTCCCACCTGTAGGTAATTCCAAGCTCACCGAACAGTACTGAGATGTCTGCCTTGTAGCGGCGCTCAATGCCGCCGATGTTGACTATTGTGGTGTCGGAAGCCTTCGATATTCTGTTATGGATACCAACAGACAGAGATATTCCAAATATCAGACCGGCAGCCACAAGTCCGCCTAGGATACGGATGATTTGGTTTTTATTTTTGCGTGTCCTGAGTTTATTTACCGATTCAAGCATAGCATCGTCAACATGGCCGATTGCGTCAATCAGATTGTCATTATTCATATATGAAACCCTCCTTTACAAGATACGCCTTAAGCTTCTGTCTGGTGCGGAAAAGAAGCGTTTTCGCATTGGACTCGCTCATTTTGCAATATCCGGCAACAGATTTTAGCGAATCAAAATAGTAATATCTTCCGATAAATAGATTCCTCTCAGCTTCGGGGAGCGTGCGAAGAAAATTATTTACAGTGCTTATCAGCATTTTGGAATCTAATTCCTTTTCAGGCTCACCGGATGAAGCGATGACCTCCTCAAGCTCATCAAAGGAGATGGCATATTCCGAGCCGGCGCGTTTTTTGCTTTTCCTTTTGCGGAAAATGTCGATGGAGAGCTGTCTTGTTATCTTACCAAGGTATGTCGAGAGGACTTCCGGTCTGTTGTCCGGCATGGAATTCCATGCGGCAAGATAGGTGTCATTGACAGCTTCACTGCAGTCCTCCAAATTGGCGAGGATATTGTAGGAAATCCTGGTGAGATAGGCGTTGTATTTACTCTGGGTATGTTTTATCGCGCTCTCATCGCGCTTCCAGTATAGCGAAACAATCTCCGGGTCTGTCATGGTGATACCTCCTTTCTTTTTCTATATAAAAGGTAATTGCGAAACTTGGTGTGACAGACGGACGTTGTGTATTTTTGCAAATGTACGTTTCACAATTCCTTTATATATATACCCGTAAAAAAAATGTGGAAGGTTTCAGTCAATTATTGCTAAATTGCAGTCAGTTATTGCTAAATTGCTTGTTTTTGACTGTATATTTTATTATAATAGCATATATTTATGAGTGTTGCGACATTTAAAACAAAAGATGGCGCAGTGCCATATATATTTTTCATGGGGCTACAATAAAAAACGGTAGAAAGGGTATGGGCAGCTATATGAATGAGGAGAACATTTATCGCAATCCTATTATTTACGCGGATGTGCCGGATATGGATATCATACGCTCTAAGGATAGGGAGGGCAGGCAGGCGTTTTACATGGTAAGCACGACAATGCATTTGTCACCGGGAGTGCCGATTATGAAATCGTATGACCTTGTGCACTGGGCGACGGTGAATTATGTGTATCGGATTCTTGAGGATGGGGACAGATATTGTCTGAAGAATGGGGAGGATGACTATTCCATTGGTTCATGGGCGGCAAGCCTCAGGCAGGATTCTGCTACAGGATGGTATTTTGTAGCATTTACATGTAATTCCACACAGAAAACATATATTTTTATGACAGAGGATATTGAGAGAGGACCTTGGTACCGCACAACCTTCCCGGAGATGTGTTATGACAACGGAATGTTGTTCGATGAGACGGATGGAAGAAAATATATCTTCTTTTCACAGGACTGCGGAGATGGAATCGGAACGCATGATATATATTACAGGGAATTATTTGTCGATATAGACAAGCATACTGTTGAGTATGGGGATAAGAGGTTCGTGCTTCACAACACCAACTATGAAACTCCTAAGCAGGGCTTATGGGGAGAGGGCTTCCATGTGTACCAGCATAACGGATATTACTATATTCTCGTGATTCAGGGGCAGCAGTGGCAGAGACAGGAGCTGTGCTGGAGAAGCAGGAGTCTTACGGGAGTTGGGCGCTGGGATGATGAACCGGCGGGTGACTGGACATGCAGGAAGGTGTTTGTGGGACATCTTTATGATGCGGATGACAATGTATATATGAAAAATAACGGAATCGCGCAGGGCGGCATTGTGGACACGGAGGACGGAAAGTGGTACTGCTTTATCTTCCAGGATACAGGCTCAGTGGGGCGTATTCCTATGCTGTCACCTATGGAATGGGGTACGGAGGGAGAGCTTAAGGACTGGCCGGTAATCGGTACATATCTTGGGGAGGGCACACCTTTTCTGTACAACAAAATGCCTGTAATCAGTGAGCTTCCTGTTAGGACGAAGGAGACTGTCGGGGAATTCGTTGAGGACGATGATTTTGAGAACAGTATTGCGGACTATCGCTGCTATGACAGGGAGGACGCCTGTGTAGGTGATGGTGAGCATGACCTTAATGGCTCCTATCTTAAGCTTCAGTGGCAGTGGAACCACAATCCTGATAACCGTTTCTGGAGCCTCACAAAGCGTCCGGGATATCTGCGTTTACAGCCTGTGGGAACTTCGGAAAGTATCAGAACTGCGCGCAACACCCTGACAATCCGCACAGTGGGTCCGGTATGCGATGGCACAACGGTTATGGATATTTCCAACATGGCCGATGGAATGACCGCAGGACTTACAGTGTTCCAGCGCCAGTACGGCTATGTTGCCGTGGTTATGGAGAACGGCAGGAAGTACCTTGTGATGCGCAAGGCGGATAATAAGGATGATGCCATGGGACGCTGCTGTGCTATGGAGGAGCTTAAGGACGCGGATAAGATTTATCTTCGCATTCACTGCGATTTCAGGGACATGAAGGATATCGCAGACTTTTACTACAGCATTGACAATGTAAACTGGGTTCAGATAGGTGAGCAGCTGCAGATGAACTATGATATGCCTGATTTCATGGGGTACAGATATGGTCTTTTCGCCTACGCCAAGGAGGAGACGGAGGGCTTTGTCGATTTCGACTGGTTCCATATTGATGTGGATTCTGGGACAGGGGTCTGACCCCGTGTCCCAGAATTGGGACATGGGGTCAGACCCCTGTCCCAAACAGCCCGCTGTCCTGCCCTAGCTGCGCCGGTATTCTTTAGGTGATGTCCCGGTAATCTTTTTAAAAGCACGCAGAAAATTGGAATAATCGCCAAAGCCGCATGTAAAAGCAATTTCGGTGAGTGATATGTTGCTGTACATCAGCTCCTTTGCCTTTAATATTCTTTTGTAAAGAATATATTCGTAGATTCCTTTGTTGGTGTATTCTTTGAATTTGTGCGACAGAAAAGAATCTGAAAGGTGAAAAAGCTGTCCGATTGACGATATGGTCAGGTTCTCCGTGTAATGTTCATTGATGTAGTGAAGTACATCGTGCATTGGCGTGTCCGGGACACCTACAGAGGTTTCATGGTGGGCCAGTTCCAGGGAAAACTCCATAATATATAATATTTTTAGGATTTTTGAGTAGATGTCCAATTGGTTTGCCGGGCTGTCTGCGCAGGAATCCTTTTCGATTTCTTTAAGATATTTCTGAAAAAGCCGGGCATTTTCCTCAGATAGTGTCCCGACAAGCATATTGTTCTTATAGGCGTTGTCAATAATTTCTATTAAATCAATCTTTCCAAAACCACATTTACGAAGCATTCTGGGCGACAGATACAGGAAACAGCGTTCGTAGTTTACGAGGTCATGGTCGCAGACTAAGCCGTGCATGTGAAGAGGCGGTATGATGAGCAGTTGATTGGGGGTTAGCTTGAAAACAGTGTCATCAATGCAGTAAAATCTTCCGCCGCTAAGGTGCAGATATATCTCATAATCATCGTGGGCATGCAGACCCTGTGACCACATTCTTGGGGATTTTTCATAGTGTGCGATGTAGTCCATGCGTAGCTCCTTTTATAATTTTTTTTTGGCTGCATTTATAAATAAATTATAGAGCAGTAATCACATAGTTTCAAGCATATATTGTATGGTAACAAGTAAAAAATGCAGTTAAACTGGAATCAACAAAAACATACAGGAACCTAAGGGTACGGAATGGCTGCCTGTGAAAATGGAGGGTTTTATGGCTGAATTTATATTATCTGCATTTGCTGATGAAGCGGCGGAGGGTTTAGATGAGCAGTTGGAGGCTTTGGCGCAGGAGAATATCAGGATGATAGAGCTGAGGGGCGTTGACGGGGTCAACTGTTCGGAGCTTGGGGTTGAGGACGCTGTGAGGATTCATAAAAAGCTGGAGGCACATCATGTCACGCTTTCGGCGCTTGGCTCGCCCTATGGAAAGATAGGGATAAGGGATTCGTTTGACGAGCATTTTGACAAGTTTGCGAGGTCGATGGAGGTGTGCAAGGTGTTAGAGTGCAGCAGGATTCGCATGTTCAGCTTCTATATTCCGCAGGGTGAGGAGCCGGAAAAATATCGCGGTGAGGTGTTTGGAAGGCTTGAGAGGATGGTTGAGCTTGCAAGGAAAAATGACGTTTTGCTTGTCCATGAGAATGAAAAAGGAATATACGGCGACACAGATACTCGCTGTATGGATTTGTATGAGCATTTCGGAGGTGATATGGGTGTTGCGTTTGACCCTGCAAACTATGTCCAGTGCGGAGTTGACCCTCTGGAGGCTTACAGGCTTCATAAGGACATCATCACATATTTCCACATAAAGGATGCCATGAAGGAGGATGGATGTGTGGTGAGTGCCGGAAGAGGTGACGGACATCTGCCGGAGATACTTGAGGATGTTGATAAGGTGCGAAGCGGCGAGGTTATACTCACAGTTGAGCCGCACCTTCACATATTTAATGGGCTGGGTTCGCTGCAGTCGGAATCACTTTTACATAAGGAGAGCTATCCGGATTCAAGGACTGCGTTCCATGCAGCATGTGAGGCGTTAAAGAAGATTATCCAAAAAATAGTGTAGCAGAGAGGAGAAGAAAAAATGTTAAAGCTTGGTATAGTAGGTGTTGGTGGAATTGCAGGTCTGCATATTGATAATATTCTCACAGGAAAATGTCCTGATATTGAGATAGCGGCACTTGCGGACAGAAGGGAATGCAGACGTGAATGGGCGGCAGAGAAGGTTCCGGGGGCTAAGATTTTCAGTGAAGGAAGTGACCTTATAAAAAGCGGTGTGTGCGAGGCGGTTCTGATTGCCGTGCCGCATTACCAGCACCCGGAGCTGACAATTCTTGCACTGCAGAATAATCTGCATGTGCTGTGTGAGAAGCCTGCAGGTGTGTACACCTTGCAGGTGAGGGAAATGATTGCAGAGGCGGATAAGCACCCGGAATTGACCTTCGGTCTTATGTTCAACCAGAGAACCAACTGCGTATACCGCAAAATCAAGCAGATGGTGGAGGATGGTACAATCGGACAGTTAAAGCGCGTTAACTGGATTGTGACAGACTGGTACAGGACACAGTTTTACTATGATTCGGGAGACTGGAGAGCGACATGGGCAGGCGAAGGCGGCGGGGTGCTGCTCAATCAGGACCCACACCAGCTTGATTTACTTCAGTGGATGTTCGGTATGCCTGTTAAGATTCATGCCTTCTGCCATGAGGGCAAGTGGCATGACATAGAGGTTGAGGATGACGTCACTGCGTACATGGAGTTTGAAAACGGAGCAACGGGAGTGTTTGTAACCACAACAGGAGATGCACCGGGCACAAACCGTCTCGAGGTAACCGGAACACTTGGAAAACTTGTATGTGACTACAATAGCATAAAGTTCTACCGGCTTGAATCGGACGAAAGAGAATGGTGCAGGACAGCACAGATTGGCTATGCGATGCCTAAGATTACCGTAAAGGACGTTGAAACAGATGGCGAGAATCCACAACATGTGGGTGTTCTAAACGCCTTTGCAGACCATATAAAGGCTGGAACACCGCTTGTCGCAGACGGACGCGAGGGAATCAACGGTCTGATGATTTCCAACGCAATGTACCTCTCATCATGGCTTGGACAGACGGTATCTCTTCCTATTGATGAGAATAAGTTCCTTGAGCTCTTAAATGAGAAGCGAAAGACATCCAGACATAAGGAGGATAAAGGAATATCCATGAGCATTGAGGGCAGCTTCGGAAGCACCTCACAATGGACGCGCAAATAAAAACCGCGGCAGGATTCCACGGTCTCAGACAGCTCTCCTATATGAAGGAGCTTGGAATGGGCAATGATCTCTATACCATAATCGACATCGACAATAATGACGCTGAGATTACCGTTGAGGATATCACAAGGGGCATTGAGCCTGTGTGGATACCGGACAGGTTCAACACATTTGCCGGAAGAAATAAGCCGGCAAGATAATATAACACATAGCTTATGAAGAATGGATCACGCAAAGTGTCGACAGGAAGCAGTAATTAAAAGTATACATAGGATTGTTGAAAGGGCAGAAAACCTTAATCGGTTTTCTGCTTTTTTGAATGACAATTGTATCTGGAAATGGTATAATATACATAAGTATGTGATATGTCAGATTTTATAGAGGATGGTTCCGTTGGCGGACAGAATATAAGAGGGTATATGGACAACGAGAGATTAGACAAGATAAAAGATGCTAAATGTGAAGACCTATTTGACATGGACAGGAAGGATTTTGAGCTTTATATCTATTCACTGCGCAAGCTGGCAGAGAATAATGTAGAATCCAACAGGAGCTTTATGACAGAGCTTTACGATGGAAGTATAAGTATAATACCATGGTTTCGCCGGGTGAGTTCATACCTGTGGTGGAAAAGAACGGGCTGATTATAGATGTTGACGTGTATGTGTGGACAAGAGTATTCAGTTTTCTTGGAAGGAGAATAGCAGAGGGGATTTACGATTTCCATGGATGACTTCGGAACAGGCTATTCAACAATGACAATGCTCAAAGACCAGCCTGTAGATGAGATTAAGATAGATAAAGGATTTATAGATGATATAGATGATCCTAAGAGCAGAACTATTTTAAAGCATACAGTTACCATGTTGAATGAGCTTAATCTTGATACGATTGTGGAGGGTGTGGAGAATGAAAAACAGAAAAATTTTCTGTTAGAATGTGGCTGCACCAGAGCACAGGGATATTTCTATTATAAACCGATGCCGGTTCAGAAGTTCGAGGAGCTGCTTGATGCCGGAAAATAATTAAATGAAAATTATGAATGGATTTAGGAGAGATTTTTTTATGAAGATATCTACAAAGGGAAGATATGCAATCAGACTTATGCTTGATATAGCTTCGGATAAATCGGGCAGGCCTGTGAGCCTTAAGGATATAGCGGACAGGCAGCAGATATCGGAGAAGTATCTGGAGCAGATTATATCGGTTCTGAATAAGGCGGGATATGTCAGAAGCATAAGAGGACCTCAGGGAGGATATATGCTTGCGAAGGAACCAAAGGACTATACAGTCGGCATGCTTCTAAGAACAACCGAGGGAGATTTAGCTCCTGTAAGCTGTGTTGGGAACGGTGCGGTGGAATGTGACAGGGCAGATGGCTGTGTTACGGTGAAAATATGGCAGAAGATAAACGATGCTGTCGATAATGTGGTGGATAACATAACACTTGCTGACCTTGTGGAGTGGCAGAACGAAAAGAAGGAAAATTAAAAATGGCGTTGAGTATCATGGGAAGCATGGGATGAGGAACGCAGAATGGAGATAGGTTATGTCGGGTTTGTTATATAATAGTCCTGCTTCGGTGTGGGAGGAGGCTCTTCCGCTGGGAAACGGACGGATGGGTGCAATGGTTTACGGTGGAGCTGTGAATGAACACATCCAGCTCAATGAAGAGAGTATATGGTATGGCGGAAAGATGGACAGGGATAACCCTGATACACTTAGGAATCTTCCGAAGATAAGACAGCTTCTGCTGGATGGTGAGATATCAAAGGCGGAGAGACTGATGCGCCTTACCATGTCGGGATGTCCGGAGAGTGCACATCCGTATCAGACTCTTGGCGATTTATACATCGATTTTAATATAGAGGGCGATATCTATAATTATGAGAGAAGGCTTGACCTTGAGAAGGCAGCAGCAGATGTGAGCTTTTCCTGTGCAGGGGTTAATTATACAAGAACGGTCTTTGCCTCACATCCTGCTGATTGTATAGTTATGTGCATCGAGTCTGACAGACCGGGAACAATTAACCTTGAGGCAAGGTTCTCAAGACCTGAGAGAGCTTATAACGGTGTCGACAGAATAGGAAAAGACACCATTGTGCTTCATGGTGACCTTGGAAAGCATGGATATGATTTCGCTGTGTCATTGAAGGCTGTTGCGGATGGCGGAAGCATTGAACAGCTTGGCGAATATCTGGTTGTCACCGGTGCAGACAGGGTAGTGCTCTATATTGCGGCGGATTGTACATACCATTGTAAGGATGAGCTTGAACATATAATGGCGGAGAAGCTTAAGACACTGAAGGAGAGTGAGGCAGCCGGTGACCTGAACAGGCAGAATGGCAATAACGGAAGCTATGCGGTTATGGAGAGCGAGGCTGCTCTTGGGCTTTTAAAGGGCAGGATGCAGAAGGTACTTGACAGGGCGGCAGGTGAGTCATATAACCAGCTTCTTGATGCACATATAAGTGACTATAGAAGGCTGTTTGCAAGAGTTGATTTTTCACTTGGAGGTGATGAGGATAATTGCGATGCCGTTAAGGACAGCGCCTCTGGCAGTGCTGCATACACAACCGATGAGCTTCTCAAGTCTGCGAAGGAAGGAAGCGTGAAGGACGAGCTATTTAAGCTGTACTTTGATTTTGGCAGATATCTTCTTATCTCATGCAGCAGGGAGGGCGGACTTCCGGCAACCCTGCAGGGACTCTGGAATAAGGACATGCTTCCACCGTGGGACTGCAAATATACAATCAACATCAACACAGAGATGAATTACTGGCTTGCGGAGAACTGTAATCTGTCGGAGTGCCATGAGCCGTTGTTCAGTCTGATAAAGAAGATGCTCCCTAACGGACAGAGGACTGCTAAGACAATGTATGGGTGCAGGGGCTTTGTAGCGCACCACAATACAAATATTGAGGGGGAGACATCAGTCCAGGATTTGTGGATTCCGGGTTCATACTGGGTGATGGGAGCTGCATGGCTGTGCACACATCAGTGGACACATTATCTCTATACAGGGGATAAGGAATTTCTGCGTGAGAACTTTAATATAATGAGGGAGGCTGCACAGTTCTTCCTTGATTTTATGATAGAGGTTGACGGATATCTTATGACCTGTCCTTCTGTATCGCCGGAGAACAGCTATGTTCTTCCGAATGGTGAGAAGGGCGCTAACGGTGCAGGTGTCACGATGGACAACCAGATTATAAGGGATCTGTTCACGCAATGCATAAAAGCAGCGGATATCCTTGGGGTGGATGACGAGCTCAATTCACAGATTAAAGACGCATTGTCGAGGCTTCTTCCTACACAGATTGGCAGTGATGGAAGAATTCTTGAGTGGCGTGAGGATTACAAGGAGTATGAGCCGGGACACAGGCATATTTCCCATCTTTATGGGCTTCATCCGTCATCGCAGATAACCATGGATGGAACACCACAGCTTGCCGAGGCTGCGCGGCGTACACTTGAGGGCAGACTCTCGCATGGCGGTGGTCATACCGGCTGGAGCAGGGCATGGATTATAAATCATTACGCTAAGCTGTGGGACGGCGAAGCAGCATATGATAACCTTTGCAAGCTGTTTACATCATCTACATATCCTAATCTGTTTGACATGCACCCGCCATTCCAGATTGACGGCAATTTCGGTGCAACGGCGGCTATTGCGGAGATGATTGTCCAGAGCAATGAGGAGAGGATAGTCCTGCTCCCTGCCCTGCCGAAGGAATGGAAGAACGGTCATCTGTACGGAGTACGTGTAGTCGGCAACGCTTCTGTTGACATAAGTTGGGAGAATGGGGATGTTAAGAGCGCGGTTCTGCATGCATATTCTGATATCAATAAGGTGCTTAGGCTTCCTTTTGGGGAGCATAAGGGCGAGTGGAACATAATCTGCAGGGCAGGGGAGAGCGTGGAGCTGCTTCATTAAAGATGTAACAATCCAAATATCACATAGGAAAGGGAATAGCGCAGTGAAATCACCATTGACCACGTTATGTTATATTGAGAAGAACGATTCATACCTTATGCTTCACCGTGTCTCCAAGAAGAACGATGTCAACAAGGATAAGTGGCTTGGAGTCGGAGGACATTTTGAGAACAGGGAGAGTCCGGAGGAGTGTCTGCTTCGTGAGGTATATGAGGAGACAGGACTTAGGCTTACATCGTACAGATACAGGGGAATTGTGACGTTTGTGTTTGAGGATGAGCCGGCGGAGTATATGAGCCTTTATACGGCGGATGGCTTTGAGGGCAGTGTGACTAATCCGGATGGTTCGATGAAGGAGTGCAATGAGGGCGTTCTTGCATGGGTTAAGAAGGAAGCTGTCGGAATGCTCAACCTGTGGGAGGGCGACAGGATATTTCTTCGTCTGCTTGATGAGGATGAGCCGTTCTTTTCACTTAAGCTGGTATATCAGGGGGATGATCTTGTAGAGGCGGTTCTCAATGGAAAGAGGATAAAATAAAAGCTGCTGCCATCCGAACATGAAGCTTAAGCTTCATGTTCGGATGACAGCACTTTTTTATTCAAGCGTTATTATTTAAGCATTCGCAAGCGTGCAGAGTTCATCAAGCATCTTAGGAAGCTCTGCTGCCATATTCTCATCAGAGAACTGGCAGGTTCCGACAGCCTTGTGACCGCCGCCGTTGTACTTGAGCATGAGGCTTCCCACATTGATATTGCAGGTGCGGTTCAATATGCTGTAGCCCACAGCAGCAGAACATCCGGCACCACCGCGGCCGCTGACAATCCAAGCGGAGATATTCTGCTCAGGATACATGCTGTATATCATGAAACGGTTGCCTGTGTAGATAGGGTCAACACCGCGTAAATCCGTGATTATGACATTGCCCTCAGTGCGTGTGTACTTCTTAACCATCTCCTTAAATTTCTCTGTCTGCTCATTGTATACTTCAATTCGCTCCTGAACATCAGGGAGAGCAAGAATCTCTTCTGTGGACATGGTGCGGCATGCATCCATGAGCTTCTCCATAAGCTGATAGTTGGAGATGGTGAACTGGCGGAAACGTCCAAGACCAGTTCTGGGATCCATGAGGAAGCCTATGAGTATCCAGCCCTTAGGGTTCATGACCTCATCTATAGTAAGGCTGCCTGAGTCAACCTTGTCGACTGCCTCCATCATATCATCGAATTGAGGAAAACGCTCCCTGCCGCCATAGTATTCATATATAATTCTGGCACATGAAGGAGTGATACGGCTCTCTCCCTTGTATTTTCCCTTTAGCTCGTTGCGTTCATGCTCGCTAGAGTGGTGGTCGAACCACAGACCACAGCCCTCAACAAAGGGTACATTGGCAAGGCAGTCATTCTCATCGACAGGCACAAGACCATCCTGCAAATCCTTAGGATGTGCGAATTTCCATGAGTCAATAATACCTGCTTCCTTTAAAAGTGCTCCGCATGCAAGCCCGTCAAAATCGGAACGTGTAACTAAACGCATATTATATACTTCCTTCCTTTATTTATTGGTGTTTTTAAGTCGGGTGTTAAAATTACCGGACATATTTATATAAAGATTATAATAGTTTTCAGACTATTTTTCAAGTATTAAAGCCACAGACAGACAAATTTAAATAGTCCATCTGTGGCTTTATAAGGTCATTGTAAAAAGTGTTGAATGTTTATTCTATGCAGAAGGCTTATCCCATAACTACTTCTACGTTATATTCTGTCTGACCCTTTACATAAGGTATTACGCAGCCATCGACAGCCCTGCCGTCAACAATCATGCTCTTAACACCCTTCTGTACATTGGAAGGATTCTTGACAGTGATATGATATGTTCCCTCACGGAACTTTCTTGTAAGCTTGAAATCACCGAAGCCCTCAGGAACACATGGGTTGATGCTAAGTCCCTGATGTGTCGGGTATACACCGAGTATATACTGGGATACATTGACGAAGGTCCATGCTGCTGTTCCGGTGAGCCAGCTGTTCTTAGCCTCTCCGTGGAACTTGGCATCCGCACCTGCAACCATCTGTGAGTATACATAAGGCTCTGTGCGGTGTATTTCGCTGATGTCCTCAATATATGCAGGGCATGTCTTTTTGTAAATCTCAAAAGCTCTGTCGCCTCTGCCGATAACGGTCTCTGCGATGGAAACCCAAGGATTGTTGTGGCAGAAGATACCGGCATTCTCCTTGTATCCAGGTGGATAGGAGGAGATTTCACCAAGTTCAAGGTGGTATCTTGTATATGCAGGCTGTAAAATCATGACACCATACTTGGTATCAAGTCTTTCCTTTACGGAGTCGAGAGCCTTCTTTGCAAGACCTTCCTTGACACCGATGCCTGCGAGTACACAGAAGCCCTGTGGCTCAATGTATATCTGTCCCTCCTCGCATTCCTTAGAACCAACCTTGTGGCTGTAGGCATCGTAGGCACGAAGGAACCAGTCACCGTCCCAGCCGCTCTTTAAGACGGCATCATACATGATGTCAACTTCCCTGAGTGCGCGCTCAGCTTCAGCTTCATCACCCTTTAATGAGCATAGCTCGGCATATTCCCTGCCGTATTTTACAAACATACCTGCTATGAATACCGATTCAGCGACAGGTCCTTCAGATGGTCCGAAGGTCTGGAAGGATTCGCCGGGGTGCTCTGAGAAGCAGTTGAGGTTCAGGCAGTCATTCCAGTCCGCACGTCCGATAAGAGGAAGCTCATGAGGACCCTTGTGGTTTACTATGTAATCAAATGAACGCTTAAGGTGCTCCATAAGCGGCTTAGCCTTGCTTGCGTCATTGTCAAACGGAACTATGTCATCAAGGATGGTTGTGTCACCTGTCTCACGCACATAGGCGCTTGTGCCGGCAATGAGCCAGAGCGGGTCATCGTTAAAGCCGCTTCCGATGTCGGAATTGCCCTTTTTGGTGAGAGGCTGGTACTGATGGTATGCGCTTCCGTCCTCGAACTGTGTGGAGGCTATATCAATTATTCTCTCTCTTGCACGATCCGGAATGAGGTGAACGAAGCCTAAAAGATCCTGACATGAATCTCTAAAGCCCATTCCACGTCCGATTCCTGATTCATAGTATGAAGCGGAACGGCTCATATTGAAGGTTGCCATACACTGATATTGGTTCCAGATATTAACCATACGGTTAACCTCAGGATTATCGGATTCGACCTCGTACTTGGAAAGAAGATTGCTCCAGTACTCTGTGAGGTCTGAAAAGGCTTCATTGAAAAGCTCATCTGTAGCGTAGCGGGCAAGCATCTGCTTAGCGCGTGTCTTGTTGATGACATTAGGAGCTTCCCATTTCTCATCCTGAGGGTTCTCAATGTAGCCGAGAACGTAGATAAGAGATTCGCTCTCGCCCGGCTGGAGAGTAAGGTTAATCTGCTGTGAAGCGATTGGTGACCAGCCGCTTGCAACGGAATTCTTAGAATGTCCCTGCTCAACAACCTCAGGCTCATGTGCACCACGGTAAGCACCTAAAAACTCATCGCGGATAGTATCGAAGCCATCGATAGGGTGGTTGACAGAGTAGACAGCGTAATGGTTGCGGCGCTCACGGTACTCAGTCTTGTGGTATATTGTGGAACCATCAATTTCAACCTCACCGGTGCTTAAATTTCTCTGGAAATTTCTTGAGTCATCATCTGCATTCCAGAGACAGAATTCAACATAAGAAAATACCGAAAAGGTTTTCGGTTTATCGGATAAATTAGTAAGGATAAGGCGTGTAACCTCACAATTGTCATTCATAGGAACGAAGGCAAGCATCTCGGCCTTAAGTCCGTTCTTAGAAGAAGCAAAACGGCTGTAACCCATTCCGTGACGACACTCATAGCTGTCGAGTGGTGTCTTTGTTGGCTTCCAGCCCGGATTCCAGATGGTATCGCCATCCTTTATGTAGAAGTACTTGCCATTAATATCGTTCGGAACATCATTGTAGCGGTATCTTGTCAGGCGAAGAAGCTTCGCATCCTTGTAAAATGTGTAACCTCCGCATGTGTTCGACATCAATGAAAAAAATTCACCGCAGCCTAAGTAGTTGATCCAAGGAAGTGGTGTCTTTGGAGTAGTAATGACATACTCTCTGTTTTCATCATCAAAGTAACCGAATTTCATGTTTTTCTCCCTTCTTGAAATGAAATATAATATTTACGGGCAGCAAAAGAAAGCCGCTGAATACATACTGATATTATATAAAACTTTTCAATGATATGCAATCGAAATAACAGGGAATATGTATACATAAATGGCAGTAAAAATTAGACATTAATTGACGAAATACTCAGGGTATTTGTTTTTGATAAGCTTTTCGTCAATCTCGAAACGTGTCAGATGTGCGGCCATAAGTGCATAGGCTCTGTCTGCATCACAGGCACAGATTGCAGAGAGTATATCGTGGTGGTCGCCGACAATCTTAAGCTCCTTTACCGTGTGCAGTGCCAGATGACGTATCCTGTCGAAATGTATTCCTATGTCGCAGCACATTCTGTAGCAGCGCTCCTTGTCAACGCATGAGAAGAGGAGGTGATGGAATTCATTGTCCAGTTCCATGAGCTTATCGGGTGCAGGGTTTTCAAGGTAGAAATCCTGCAGGTTAAGATTTGCCTTAAGCGCGAGCACAAAATCGTCCGAAAGCTCTTTTACGGCAGCCTTTTCACACACCAGCTTTACAACGGCACATTCGAGCGTGCGCCTGAAAAAGCCCGCTTCCTCAACGAGCTTCAGGTCTATAAGTGCGACACGGCTGCCCCTTTGCGGAAGTATCTCAATAATATCTGATTTTGATAATTCAATCAGGGCTTCGCGTACAGGCACTCTTGACAGACCGAGCATTTTTGACAGCTCATTTTCGGAGAGAAGAGTTCCGGGTCTTAGAGTGGTGTCGGAGATATTCTGTTTTAGTATTCTGAGGGCGTAGGCACGCCCTGTCTCATCGACATTTTTTGGTGTGATATTCATAGATTATCCTTTATAATTAATGGTGGTGACAGATTGCCACCACCATTTTGTATTGTCGGAAGGTTCTTTTCCGACTCCTTATTATATGATGTGGGGGTCAAAACATGTGCTATAAACTTAGCATGTATAACGTATTATATTTATGCATATCACGACTTTTGGAAGAAGCTTAGATGTTCTTAGAACATCTTGCTTCGTACAACGGAGCTGATATGCATAAATATAATACGTTATACACTCGTAAATTAAGTTGGCATGTTTTGACCCCAACATCATTATATGAAAATTCTGTAAAATTTTCAATAACCCATTATGAGGTATATTTTCTGAGCGTTGCAAGTACTGCACCTTTGCCGGCAATAAGTTCGTTAAAATAATCGGTTATCCTGCCGGAAAGCCCTGCCGCCTCGAGGTTGACACCGAATATATTGCTGTTTGAGAGCAGGCTGTGAAGCCTCTCCTCTGTGACGTGGCTGCCGAGAGTTATTCCGGCAAGTGCTTCCCGGCACTCAGCAAGAAGAGGGTCGCTTGACGGAGTGAATGCATTGCCGTTGTCATCGACGGCGAGGAGATACCTGAGCCATCCTGCCAGCACAAGTGGGATATATTTTAAGTCACCTGCAGTGCCGCGCTCAAGCTGGAGCTTTATAGTCTCACCGAAGCGGATAGGAAGCTTCTGAGATGTATCGGTTGCGATTCTCTGAGGTGTGTCCGGCATAAATGGGTTAGGAAGTCTCTGTGTGAGAACCTCGTCAAGAAAATCGGAAGGGTTGATTATCTTAGGGTCTACCACAACCGGCATGCCTTCTTCATAAGCCATTCTGGTGATAAAGCTCTTAAGCTCGGGACTGTCCATTTCACTCGAAATAGAGGTATATCCCAAAAGACATCCGTACACTGCAAGACAGGTGTGGAGAGGATTTAAGCATGTGCATACCTTCATCTTCTCAACCTTGTTGACTGTGTCACGGTCTGTGAACAGGATTCCGGCTTTCTCAAGGGCAGGTCTGCCGTTAGGAAAAGCGTCCTCAATTACAAGATATTCCGGTCTTTCGGCATTGACAAATGGTGCCACATACACACCACCCGGTGTCACAAATGCCTTGATATCCTTGATTCCGTCCGCCGCAAGGCTCTCCTCGACATGTGAGTCCGGTCTAGGTGTAATCTTGTCAATCATGCTCCACGGATATGAGACTGAGGTCTTAAGATAATCAAGCTCCTCTGCGGTTATAAATCCATTATTCTTCCATGCCGATGCGATGGTGGTGATAGCTGTCTCAAGCTTCTCACCGTTGTGTGAGCAGTTGTCCATCGACACAAGTGCGAGTGGTCTGCCGCAGGCATGAAAACGCCTTATACAAAGTGCGGCTAGTAAGGACATGAGGTGTGAACAGCTGTCAGGACCATTCTCCATGTCTTTTTTTACTGTGTCGGTGAGGTTACCCGAGCTGTCCTTTATGGCATACCCCTTTTCTGTGATTGTAAATGATACAAGCTGTAGAGAAGGAGCACATACAATATCGCTTATCCTGTCCATATCGTATGCAACTGTTAGGGACTCTGCGACAGAGCCTACAACCTCCTTGTCAATGCTTCCGTCAGGATTGAGTGTGACACTCACACACAGATTGTCATGCGGGCGGTAGCACTCAGTGATAATCTCAGTTCCGAAGGAGCTCTCAGCGCAGATTATTCCGGTATCTGCTGCACCCTCATTTAACAGCTTCTGTGCGGCGGCACAGATAAAAGCACGGAAAATATTACCGGCACCGAAGTGAAGCCACACTGGATTGTCCTTAGTTGTATTGCACATTTTTACTATATCATATTCAGGAAGCCTGTAGCCCTTCCAGAGGGAGGCGTCCTTTATTCCGTCTAGATTTAATTCCATATTTATCCCCATTTCCGAGCGAAATATCGCGAAGAGAGCATAAGAAATTCAACAATGTGATTTCCGATATGCCATTAGAGCAATCTGTTTTCGCCCGGAAACAAATTGCGTGTGAAAAGGCGGAGACACTTTCAGACAGCCTTTATTTGTTGTCGAATTTTTCCAGAGTGTCAAAGCAGCCGAGAAGGTACATTATTCCGAGAGCGCGGTCATATAAGCCGTAGCCCGGCCTGCATTTTTCGCCCCAGATATGTCTGCCGTGGTCAGGGCGGACATATCCTGTAAATCCGCAGTCATGGTATGCCTTTACAATATCGAGAATGCCGGTATCTCCGTCACAGTCACGGTGTGAGGCTTCGGAAAAATCGCCGTTAGGGAAGTGCTTTACATTTCTTATATGTGCAAAGGCTATTCTGTCACAGTGCTTTCTCACTATATCTGCCACATTATTCTTCGGGTTGGAGCTTAATGAGCCGGAGCAGAGTGTAAGGCAGTTATATGGGTCATCAACCATCTTGAGAAAGCGGTCAATAGAAGGCTCATCGACAAGAAGACGCGGAAGCCCGAAGATATCCCAAGGCGGGTCATCCTGATGTATCGCCAGCTTGATGTCGCATTCGCGGCAGGTCGGCATGAGCGCTTCGAGGAAGTACCTGAGGTTCTCCCAGAGCTTTTCCTTGGTGACATCCTTGTAGGCGTCGAAAAGCTCGGTCAGGTGAGCCATTCTCTCAGGCTCCCAGCCCGGCATGGTAAAGCCCTCACATTTTTCGAGGATGTACTTTGCCATCTCCTTAGGGTCATCTATAATCTTGTCCTTCTCATAGTAGAGGGCTGTTGAGCCGTCACCTACAGGATGGAAAAGGTCGGTTCTTGTCCAGTCGAATACTGGCATGAAATTGTAGCAGACAACCTTTACCCCGGCTTCTTTAAGGTTCCTTAGTGTCTGCTTGTAGTTTTCTATGTATTTATCTCTTGTAGGAAGCCCTATTTTGATGTCATCGTGTACGTTGACACTCTCAACAACATCAACATTGAAGCCATACTCCTTTATGTGGTCTGTCACCTCGCGAATCTCGTCAGGCTCCCATATCTCACCGGGCTGCTTGTTGTGCAGTGCCCATACGATTCCCTCGACACCGGGAATCTGGCGTATCTGCTCTAGGGTTACGGTATCATTGCCCTCACCGTACCAGCGGAAAGTCATGTGCATAATGTAATGCCTCCTTTTTGTGTTTATCATGTGATTGTGCAGCAATGCGTGTTGTCCGGTCTGATAATCCGGTTTTGCAATCACTGTTGTAATTTATTATAACATGTAAAATGTTATTGTCAACTAGTATACAAGTTAATAACGGATTTCTTCAGATGAAAAATTCGGGTGTCAAAACATGCCATATATACCTGGCTGTGTATAACGTATTATATTTATGCATATCACGGCTTTTGGGAGAAGCTTAGATGTTCTTAGAACATCCTGCTTCGTACAACGGAGCTGATATGCATAAATATAATACGTTATATACTTACGGATTAATATGCATGTTTTGACATCCTTCCCATCCTTTATATACTGAGCCGCTTCACTGCTTTTATAATCGTTTCCGCCACAAAATCTACCTCCTGCATAGTGTTTTCGCCGGACAGGGTAAGTCTCAGTGAGCCGCCGGCAAGATTGTAGTCAATTCCCATTGCTATGAGTACATGGGATGGACCGGCGGCACCTGTTGAGCATGCACTTCCGGCAGAGGCGCAGATACCGTGGGAGTCGAGTATTGAAAGAAGCTGTGCTGATTCCACGCCAGGAAAGCAGAAGGATACGTTGTTTGGAAGTCTCATCTGTTCGGAACCTGTGAGAACGGCATTTGGAAGTCCCTGCCTTATTTGGTAAATCAGCCGGTTTCTAAGCCTTGTCATGCTGTTGATGTTTTTCTGCATGTTTCGCGCCGCTATTTCACATGCTTTGCCAAGACCGACGATTCCCGGGACGTTTGAGGTTCCGGCGCGATGCCCATTTTCCTGTGAACCACCATCAATGTAAGATGGCAGTTCAAGACCGTTCCGGATATACAAAAAGCCGACACCCTTAGGACCATGAAGCTTGTGTGCGCTCATGCTTAGCATATCTATCATACATTCGTTTACGTTAATAGGAATATGTCCGTAAGCCTGAACCGCGTCCGTGTGGAACACTATCTGATGGCGTCGGGCAATCTGGCCTATTGCCTTGAGGGGCTGTATAGAGCCGACCTCGTTGTTGGCAGCCATTACAGAGATAAGAATGGTATCATCCCGGATTGCTGCCTGAAGTGTTTCGGGATGGATAAATCCGTATTTGTCGCAGGGAAGATATGTCACTGTAAAGCCTTCGGATTCGAGCGTTCTGCATGAGTTAAGTACAGCATTGTGCTCAATTGAGGTGGTTATAATGTGGCATGAGGCTCCCATACGTTTTTTTCTTATGCTTCTTGAGAAGCTCTTGATAGCCCAGTTGTCCGATTCTGAACCGCCGCTGGTAAAATATATTTCATCAGGGCGTGCTCCGATAAGCCTTGCGGCTTGAGTGCGGGCGCGGTTTATGGCGTTTTCGGAGACCCGGGCACTCTTATACGCTCCGGCAGGGTTGGCAAATTCATCGCAAAAGTAAGGTGTCATTGAACTTAGCACATCGGTATGCAGAGCGGTTGTCGCGGCATTGTCGAAATAAATGATTTTTTTCATGAAACCTCCTTCGGCATTGGATAACAATGATTAAATTGATTACTAAATTATATAAATAATTCGGAAAATTACAAAAACTACTTGGAAATTATCTAAATGTATATTATAATTTAAGTATAATATTTAGCCTGCAAATGCTATATATTTATAGTATGCAGATTAGCTTGGGAGGTGTCGCTATGAGGTTAGAATTTATCGGGGCGGATCATGAGGTTACGGGAAGCTGTCACTATATTGAAGCATGCGGAAAGCATATTCTTGTAGATTATGGAATGGAGCAGGGGATAAATGTATTTGAAAATGTTCCGCTTCCGGTATCAGAGGCAATGATTGACTATGTTTTTCTTACACACGCACATGTTGACCACTCGGGTCTGCTTCCGCTATTGTATGCGAGAGGCTTCAGGGGAAGAGTGTATGCAACGGAAGCCAGCACACAGCTTAGCAGCATCATGCTTCGTGACTGTGCGCATATACAGCTTATGGAGGCAGAGTGGAAGAACAGAAAAGCTAAAAGAAGCAGCACTATTGAAGCAGTACAGCCTTTATATAGTATGGAGGATGCCGATGGCATAATAAAGAGATTCACTCCATGTATGTATGGTGAGCTTGTGGATGTATGTGAGGGAATACAGATAAGATTTACCGATATCGGACATTTGCTTGGTTCGGCGAGCATAGAGGTGTGGCTTGAAGAGAACGGAGTTAAGAAAAAGCTTGTGTTCTCGGGTGATATCGGGAACAAGCGCCAGCCTCTTATAAAGGATCCTGCATATACGGATGAGGCTGACTATGTTGTGATGGAGTCCACCTATGGTGACAGACTGCATAGTGCACAGAGGGTTGATTATGTATCGGAGCTTGCCGGCATTATCTCCAAGACATTAAAGCGCGGCGGCAATGTGGTCATTCCGTCCTTTGCGGTCGGAAGAACACAGGAAATACTATATTTTATCAGGCAGATTAAGGCACAGCAGCTTATAAAGGATATTCCGGATTTTCCTGTATATGTAGACAGCCCTATGGCGGTTGAAGCCACAGCAGTGTTTGTGGACAATAAGGATGAGTGCTATGATGCTGAGGCAACAGAGCTTGTGAAGTCCGGCATAAATCCGTTGACCTTTAAGAATCTGCATCTTTCGATTACGAGTGAGGAGTCGAAGGTCATCAACTTCGATACGACACCGAAGGTTATCATATCTGCCTCAGGTATGTGTGATGCAGGCCGGATAAGACATCATCTTAAGCATAACCTATGGAGGCCGGAGTCCACAGTGCTTTTCGTCGGTTATCAGTCAGTCGGAACTTTAGGACGTGCCATTGTGGAGGGGGCTGAGGAGGTTAAGCTGTTCGGAGAGACGATAGAGGTTCGTGCTGAGATTCTTACACTTAATGGTTTAAGTGGTCATGCGGATAAGAACGGACTTATAGAATGGATAAGCGCATTTAAGAAAAAGCCGGACAGAGTATTTGTTGTGCATGGCGATGATGCTACGGCAACAGCTTTCACAGAGTGCCTTAAAATAGAGCATGGTCAGAAAGCCTATGCACCGTATAGCGGTACGATAGTCAATCTTGCCGATGGAAGTTTTGAGTATGAGGCTGTTCCGGTTCCTGTGGAGAAGAAGACAAAGCCTGCTTCCGGAATATATGCAAGACTTCTTGCCGCCGCACAGAGGCTGCTTGCCATTGTCAAAAAGAGCGATGGTCTTGCCAACAAGGATATGGGGAGGTTCGCAGACCAGATTATCTCTATATGTGATAAGTGGGATACAGAAGATAAATAACATATAGTATTGGTAATTGCATAAACGGATCCGGGTGTCAAAACATGCCAATTTAGTTTATGAGTGTATAACGTATTATATTTATGCATATCAGCTCCGTTGTCCGAAGCAAGATGTTCTAAGAACTCTGA
>OBZC01000315.1_pt1 | contig 65552 bp, 65 predicted proteins | sample 1538231 | NCBI WGS metagenome assembly OBZC01 (sample SAMEA2580225, study PRJEB22360) | human gut metagenome | biome: human gut; feature: human-associated habitat; material: faeces | place: Denmark | collected 2008/2010 | reverse complement strand
CTCACCGTACAATGGTTTCTAAAGAGTTTACTTTTGATGCTGCCCACCATCTCTTTCATTATGAAGGCAAATGCAAATCGCTTCATGGTCATACCTACCATCTTCAAATAGCAGTGAGTGGTTACTTGGATGAGCGTGGCATGACCTATGATTTTGGTGACCTTAAGAGCATTTACAAGGATCATTTGGAACCTCATCTGGATCACCGTTATCTCAATGAGACTTTGCCTTATATGAACACAACTGCGGAAAATATGGTTTTCTGGATTTTCCAGATGACGAGTCAACATCTGCCAGAGGAGAGGGGACTTCGTTTGGAATATGTACGCCTTTATGAAACACCAACAGCCTTTGCAGAGTTTAGACGGGAGTGGTTGGATGACTAGAGAACGTGTACTCAAACTACCAGTGCTTGAAATTTTTGGACCAACCTTTCAAGGGGAAGGGCGAGCAATTGGTCAAAAAACCATGTTTGTAAGGACAGCAGGATGTGATTACCACTGTGATTGGTGTGATTCTGCCTTCACTTGGGATGGTTCAGAAAAGCCAACTCGTATGACAGCTGATGAAGTCATTGAAGCTTTGGATGCGCTAGGAACTTACGACTATGTTACTCTATCTGGAGGAAACCCAGCTCTGCTAGCGGCTAATATGGCTGAACTCGTTTCAAAACTCAAGGCAAGAGGCGTAACCTTGGCCGTTGAAACACAGGGTTCTCGCTGGCAGGAGTGGCTAAAGGATATTGACCAAGTAACCTTAAGTCCTAAACCGCCATCATCCAAGATGGAAGTCAATATGGAAACCCTTGACTTTATTGTTTCTCAGCTTGATCCTGATAAAGTTACCTTCAAGGTTCCTGTTTTCGATGATGCAGATTTAGCCTTTGCTAAAATGATTCAGGAACGTTATCAGCCAGATGTCATGTTTCTTTCGGCTGGTAATCCTGAACCGAAAGCAGAAGGTAATATCGTCCAACATCAATTAGATCGCTTAAAAGAACTGTGGGAGACTGTAGCTGCTGATGACTCGTGGGGAAATGTGCGTGTTCTCCCTCAACTGCATACCCTACTCTACGACAATGAGCGTGGTGTCTAATCTTCACATTCTATAAGCTTAGAATTGATAGTATTTTTACTTTTTTAATGATTAACATTAGAAATTTGGATTAAAAATTGACCATATAAAGGTCTAGAAAAATTAACAACGAAGGAAGAAAAATGTCACAACAAGAAGAAATGAAAAACCTCACTCTCCTTGGTAATAAGGAGACACCTTATATTTTTGAATACTCTCCACAAGTCTTGGAGTCTTTTGATAATCGTCACACTGATAATGATTACTTTATCAAATTCAACTGTCCAGAATTTACATCACTTTGTCCTATTACTGGCCAACCTGATTTTGCAAGCATCTATATTTCTTATATTCCAGACCAACTCTGCGTTGAGTCTAAATCTCTAAAGCTTTACCTCTTTAGTTACCGTAATCACGGAGATTTCCATGAAAACTGTATTAATACCATTGGTAAAGATTTGGTGGAGCTTTTGAACCCTCGTTACTTAGAGGTTTGGGGTAAATTTACACCTCGTGGTGGTATTTCTATTGACCCTTATTATAATTATGGCCGTCCAGAAACTAAGTATGAAAAGATGGCAGAGCAACGTCTTTTTAATCACGATCTTTACCCAGAAAATATTGATAATCGTTAATATTGTCCGAAGCCTTCTATAACTGTGAAGGCTTTTTCTGTTAGCGATTTTTGCATTTCGAAAGAGTATGAAATTTTTACAAAACTTACACACAATTTCCATTAAGGTATTAGGGGGGTGTAATCCTTTTATTTATAAAATAATTTGACAATCAAATAAATATTACTTAACATAATAATGTAAACTATTATAAATGCATTGGTATTGTCTACCGTTGAGAATCAGATGGTTCAGTTGTTGCTAATAAATGGTTGAATAGTGGTGTTCGTGAATTGCTTATGAATCCTAATACGACTCAAGCTGCAGTAGCTTGCGTCATTGCTGGAGATGGTACTTATTACTGGACTTTGAATTACCAATAATATGATTTTCAATCAAATATCCTAAAAGAGAAAAGAGTCTGAGACTAATCTTGGACTCTTTTCCTTTATCCATTGAACGATTAAGGATTCATTGTGGTATAATAGAGCCTAGAAAGAAGGCGACAATATGCAGGTAAAGAGAGTTCAGGATTATATCTCTAAAGAGTGGTTTGATGAAACAGATGGCTCTTACTTTGAACGACTTAACAGTCGGATACAGGTGCTTGTAAAAAAGGATTATCCTCTTGTACAAGGACATGATTTTATTAGCAATATCAGTCTTTTGGATTATAGATTGGTTTTTCTTGATGAAATCATTGCTAGTGCCAATGAAAAGAACGAGCATGTACGTGAGACGGTACATGATGTGACCAAAAATTTTTTGTATGAGTATCAGGACGTCCAGGAACAATTGGATAGTAGGATTACTTTTGGTCAAAAAGTTGCGGATGAAGTGGCACGATTTGGTGGATCTTGGACTTTTATCTTGTCGTTTATAGCTTTTATGGGGATTTGGATGGCACTAAATGTCATTCAACCATTTGGAATTTCTTTTGACAAGTATCCATTTATCTTGCTTAACTTGGCCTTATCAACCTTGGCGGCGGTTCAAGCACCATTGATTATGATGAGCCAGAATCGTGCTTCGGATTATGACCGTTTGCAAGCCCGAAATGACTATCATGTGAATAAACAGTCTAAGGAAGAGATTCGTTTTTTGCATGAAAAGATTGATCACTTGGTGCAACAAGACCAGTCTGATTTGCTTACCATCCAAAAATTGCAGACAGAAATGATAATGGCGGTTAGTCAACAAGTGGAGAAGATGTCAGATGATATTCGAATGATGAAGGAAAAAGGATTAGAAAGGGAGATTCATGGAGACGAATCAAATTGATTTAGTTATCGTAACAGGAATGAGTGGTGCAGGTAAGACTGTGGCGATTCAATCCTTTGAGGATTTAGGTTACTTTACCATCGATAATATGCCACCTTCATTGGTGCCTAAGGTTATTGAGTTGGTAAAACATAGTGAACAGACCTCTAAGATTGCCTTAGTTGTTGACATGCGTAGTCGATTGTTTTTCGACGAGGTAAATGTCATTTTAGACAATTTGGAAAGTAATCAGGAACTTAATTTCAAGATTCTTTTCTTGGATGCCACAGATGGTGAATTAGTTTCTCGTTATAAAGAGACTCGTCGTAGCCACCCCTTGGCTGCAGATGGTCGTGTGTTGGATGGGATTAAGCTTGAACGTGAACTCTTATCACCACTTAAGAGCTTGAGCCAAAACGTTGTAGATACAACTGAAATGACCCCACGTCAGCTTCGTAAGACCATTTCTGAACAGTTTTCATCTACAGAGGATCAGACTTCTTTCCGTATTGAGGTCTTGAGTTTTGGTTTCAAATATGGCTTGCCTTTAGACGCAGATTTGGTATTTGATGTGCGTTTCTTGCCAAACCCTTATTATGATCCTGCTCTTCGTAACCAGACTGGTCTGGATCAAGAAGTTTATGATTATGTTATGGAACACAAGGAATCAGAGGTGTTTTACAGTCATTTGACTCAACTTATTAAACCAATCTTACCGGGTTACCAAAAAGAAGGTAAATCTGTTCTCACTATTGCAGTTGGTTGTACAGGTGGTCAACACCGCAGTGTAGCTTTTGCACATCGATTGGCTCAAGAGTTGAAAAATGATTGGACGGTCAACGAAACACATCGTGATAAAGATCGACGTAAGGAGACGGTGAATCGTTCATGAACAAACCAAAAATTACAGTAATAGGTGGAGGAACTGGTATTCCAGTCATTCTTCGTAGTTTGCGCCATAAAGATGTTGATATTACTGCTGTTGTAACCGTGGCTGATGATGGCGGTTCTTCAGGAAATTTACGTGATATCATGCAACTGACACCTCCAGGGGATTTGCGTAATGTTTTGGTAGCTATGAGTGATATGCCTAAACTTTATGAACGTGTTTTCCAATATCGTTTTGACAAAACTGATGGTGCATTGGCTGGTCATCCCCTTGGGAATCTTGTTATCGCAGGAATTTCAGAAATGCAGGGATCTACTTACAACGCCATGCAGCTTTTAACCAAGTTCTTTCATGTGACAGGCAAGATTTACCCTGCCAGTGAAACAGCCTTGACACTGCATGCGGTATTTCGTGATGGACATGAGGTCGCTGGTGAGAGTAGTATTGCCAAGTATGATGGCATGATTGAGCGTGTTTATGTAACCAATGCTTATAATGAGGATGAACCAAAGGCAAGTCGTAAGGTTGTTAATGCTATTTTAAATAGTGACATGATAGTCCTTGGCCCTGGTTCTCTCTATACATCTATTTTACCTAACTTAGTTATCCCTGAGATTCGTCAAGCGCTTATTGAGACTAAGGCTGATGTTACTTATATTTGTAATATCATGACTCAATATGGTGAAACAGAACAATTTTCGGATGCGGACCATGTGGCTGTGCTTAATCGACATCTTGGCTCTGATGTGATTGATAATGTTCTGGTAAATATCGAAAAAGTTCCATTGGAATATATGACGAATAACAAGTTTGACGAATACCTTGTTCAAGTTGACCATGATTTCAACAGTTTACGTCGTGAAGCAAAAACAGTTGTCTCATCTAATTTTCTTCGCCTAGAAAATGGGGGTGCCTTCCACGATGGTGATTTAGTCGTTGAAGAACTCATGCATTTAGTGAGGAAGAAGTCATGAGTTTCACAATCAAGGTTAAAGAAGAGATCATTGCTGAATCAACCAAAGATAAGGCTGAATTGTCAGCTTTGATTAAGATGTCTGGTTCTGTAGGTTTGACCAATCAAGGGCTGACACTTTCTATCTCGACAGAGAATGCAAAGATTGCTCGTCACATTTATCAATTAATGGAGAGTCGCTATCATATTGCCCCTGAATTAAGACACCATAATAAGACTAATCTCAAGAAAAATCGTGTCTATACGGTTTTTGTAGCGGACCAAGCCAATGATATTTTGTCTGATTTACAATTGGCGGATTCTTTCTTTGGCTTTGAGACAGGGATTGAGACGTCAATAATGGAAGACGATGAGACCGGAAGGTCTTATTTACGAGGGGCTTTTCTGGCAACAGGAACGGTACGTGACCCTGAAAAAGGACGTTATCAATTAGAAATATTCTCTGTTTATCAGGACCACGCAGAGGATTTAGCCTCTCTCATGAAAAAATTTATGCTTGATGCCAAGGTTTTGCAACATAAAAATGGCTTTGTGACCTATCTTCAAAAAGCAGAAGATATTATGGATTTTCTTCTTGTCATTGGAGCCATGACTTCAAAGGAAATTTTCGAAGAAGTTAAGATTATGCGAGAGACGAGAAATGACCTCAATCGAGCTAATAACGCTGAAACGGCTAATATCGCTAGGACTATCAGTGCTAGCATGAAAACAATCAATAACATTATCAAGATTATGGATACGGTTGGCTTGGAAATTTTGCCGGCTGAACTGCGTCAAATTGCCCAACTCCGTATTGCCAATCCAGATTACTCAATCCAGCAAATCGCTGATAATATCGAACCGCCTTTGACCAAAAGTGGTGTCAACCATCGTCTCAGAAAAATCAATAAAATTGCGGACGATTTGTAAGTAGAAAGGAAGCTTTTATGGCTTGTACAACGATTTTAGTAGGTAAGAAAGCCTCATATGATGGCTCTACCATGATTGCCCGTACTGAAGACTCTCAATCAGGTGTTTTCACACCTAAAGAGTTTCTTGTAGTAACACCCGAGGACCAACCACGTCATTACCAATCTGTGCTTAGCGATTTTTCGATTGATTTGCCAGATAATCCATTAGGTTATACTTCCGTACCAGATGCCCTTGGTAAAGATGGTATCTGGGGAGAAGCCGGTATTAACTCAGCGAATGTTGCTATGAGTGCAACGGAAACAATCACGACCAATGCGCGTGTTCTTGGTGCGGATCCTCTTGTTAAAGATGGATTTGGCGAAGAGGATATGCTGACTCTGGTTTTACCTTATATTAAGACTGCTCGTGAAGGTGTCCTTCGCTTGGGACAACTCCTTGAAACTTATGGAACTTATGAGTCAAATGGTATTGCTTTTTCTGACACTGAAGAAATTTGGTGGCTAGAAACAATTGGTGGTCACCATTGGATTGCTAGACGTGTTCCGGATGATGTCTATGTTACCAACCCAAATCAACTAGGTATTGATCATTATGAATTTGAAAATCCAGATGACTATCTCGCTTCACCAGATATTCGTGACTTTATTAATAAGCATCATTTGGATTTGACTTATTCTAACGAACACTTCAATCCACGTTATGCTTTTGGTAGCCAGCGAGATAAGGACCGTCATTACAATACACCACGTGCTTGGGCTATGCAAAAGTTTTTGAATCCAGAAAAGGAGTATGATCCAAAATCATTCTTCATTCCATGGTGTCAAAAACCTTACCGCAAAATTACAGTTGAAGACGTTAAATATGTTTTGAGCCTTCATTATCAAGACACCCCTTATGATCCTTATGGCCCTCAAGGTGATGCTGTTAGTCAACGTCAATTCCGTCCAATTGGTATTAATCGTACGAGTCATACAGCTCTCTTGCAAATGCGTCCTCATAAACCTTCTGAAACGACAGGTATCCAATGGTTAGCCTATGGATCAATGCCTTTTGGAACCATGGTACCATTTTGGACTCAAGTTGGTACAACGCCTGCTTATTTCCGTCAAACAACTGATAAGGTTGACACAGGCAATTTCTACTGGAGTAATCGCTTGATTGCTGCCATTTGTGATTCTCATTTTCAACATCACGAAGCTGATTTGGATGACTATGTCGAAACAACTATGGCTCTTGGCCATGCCATGATTAATCGTGTCGATACGGCTTTGGCAAATGGTGAGAGTATTGATTTTGAAGCTGAAAATCAAAAAATTAGTGACCAGATTCAGTCAGAAACAGATAAACTATTGGCAAAAGTCTTAGATGATGCTAGCAATTTAATGACTAACCGATTCTCAATGAGTGATTAAACTTATTAAAAAACCTTTCCATAAAAAATGGAAAGGCTTTTTAGTGCTTTAACTATTGTTATTTTCTTCATCAAGCCTAGATAGCAGTTGATAAAGCATAATGAAGAAGAAAAGATTAATTGAAATAAGAAGGCCTGAAGCCCAGGGAAAATCACTTTCTAAATTTCTAAGAGGTGAGTTCCAAGCAAAATGAGCGGCAAAAGCACCACAGGCATAAAGGAAGCCAATAAGGCAGTATTTTTGATTAATAAGCTTTCGACATGAACGCCATATTAAGATTAATCCCATAGCAAAGAAAGACGTATAAAGCCAGTGAGATGATACGACACCAATACTGCGGCCAAGGATTCCCGAAATCGTATAAGAAAAACCATCAGGTAAATCTGAAAGGATATAGGAGAAATCTTCACTAATCTGAAAACCTAGACCAGCTGTTATAGCAACAAGTAAGAGCCCTTTGTAATTTTTTGTTGGTACCATATAGATAGCAAAGAGAAAAGCTGCCAGTTTGAGAGGTTCCTCAATAAGAGGAGCCATAATAGCATCTTCAAAACGATAGAAAAAATGTTTCGAAGATAGGTGGGCCGTTACCCATTCATGAGAGAAGGTATTGGCATAACCTGCCATCCATCCCGTGATAAAGAGACCACCAATTAGGGAAAAAGCTAGCACAAGTGGTCTAACCTGCCATTTTTTACCTAAATGATAAATAAGAAATAAAGCTGGAACGATATAACATAGTGCAATGAGTGTTGATAGCCCAATGATACCGTAAGCTGAACCAGACAGAGCACCTGAAGTGTATGATTGGGTATCATAAGTCAGGCCAATGGCTGAAAGTAACAAAAAAATATACAGGGTTAATTTTCGAAACATGTATAACCTACTTTCCAAATGATACTTCCAGTATAACAAATAATTCATTTACACCGAAATATTTCAATTTTTTTATTTTAGGACTTGCAAAATAAAAATAGTGTGATATACTTAACCGGTAAACTATTAACTGGTTAAGTATTTTTTGAAAGGATTATTATGAAAAAGAAACGTATTTTTGGCCTAGCCGGCCTAGCAGCGATTGTTCTAGCAGCGGGTGCAGGTATTTATTATACGACTAGCCAACATAGTTCAAAAGACAATGGTGATATGAAAGTCGTTACAAGTTTTTATCCCGTTTATGAATTCACCAAGCAGGTTGTTGGTGATGAGGGAGAGGTGTCTTATCTTATTCCTGCAGGAACTGAAGCCCATGATTTTCAGCCTTCTACGAAGAATGTCGCTGATATTGAAAAGGCTGACACTTTTGTCTATCTAAATGAAAATATGGAAACATGGGTTCCAAAGGTTGAAAAAACCATTAACACCAAACATACTAAAGTCATTAAGGCAAGTAAGGGTATGGTTCTTCTTCCTGGTATTGAGGAAGAAGAGCATGAGCACGGGGAAGAAGGTCATCACCATGAGTATGATCCTCATGTCTGGCTGTCACCAAAACGTGCTCAAAAGTTGGTAGAAACCATTAGAGATGGTTTGATTGCGCAACACCCTGACAAGAAAGCGGTGTTTACAACAAATGCAGAGAAATACCTTAAAAAATTACAAACCTTAGATAAAGAGTATACCGAAGCACTCAGTCAAGCCAAACAGAAGAGTTTCGTAACACAACACGCAGCTTTTGGTTATCTAGCCTTAGATTACGGTTTGACACAAGTGCCAATTTCAGGTGTTTCTGCTGAGTCTGATCCATCGGCTAAACGTATTGCTAGTCTTTCTAAGTATGTCTCAGAATATAACATTAATTATATCTACTTTGAAGAGAATGCTTCAAGTAGTGTTGCTAAGACCTTAGCAAATGAAGTAGGCGTTAAGACAGCAGTTTTAAATCCGATTGAATCTTTAACCAAGGATCAGTTGAAAAAAGGTGAAAATTATGTCAGCGTCATGAACGAAAATTTAAAAAATCTTCGTTTGACTACTGATGTTGAAGGTAAAACCATCCAACCAGAATCTGGAAGTGATGATAAGAAAACAGTCCAAAATGGCTATTTTGATGACAAGGATGTTAAAGATAGAAAATTAACTGATTGGTCAGGTGATTGGCAATCTGTTTATCCTTACCTTCAAGATGGTACTTTAGACCAAGTATTCGAATACAAATCTCTAATGAACAAGGATAAAACAGCACAAGAGTATAAGGATTACTATACTAAAGGGTATCAAACAGACGTTTCTAAAATTTCGATTGATGGTAAGAAAATGACCATGACTTTCACTAAGACTGATGGAAGTAGTGTGACACATACTTATCGTTATGACGGCTATAAGGTTTTGACCTATGCTTCTGGTAAGAAAGGTGTTCGCTATCTTTTCACAGCTACTGACAGTCAAGCGGCAGATAACCCTTACCAATATGTCCAATTCTCAGATCATCAAATAGATTCAACAACTTCAGCACATTTCCATATTTTCTTTGGAAATAGCAGTCAAGATGAGATTCTAAAAGAAATGGATAATTGGCCAACTTATTATCCAGCAAAACTCAGTGGCTTTGATATCGCACAAGAAATGATCAGTCACTGATACTATTAAATCACTCATATTTTGAGTGATTTTTCTTCTTTAAAAAATCTTTCATTTTTAAACTCTTAGAAAAATAGCTTGTTCAATAATTTTAAAATAGAAGATTTAAACAAAAAAATTTTTTCTAAAAAATCATGAAAAAATTAAATTATTACTACTTTTTTTCATTCTTTAGTGGTACAATAATATTACGATTTTCAGATGATCAGGAGAGACCTATGAACCAGTATTTAGTAGCGATACACTATATTCAACTGCTGCAAGCAGAACTCGATATTCTTAATCATGATGCACGATTACTTTTTGATTTAAAGATTGACCCTAATCTTGTCAAAAGAGAGCTTGCTGACCTAAAAGTATCCCTGTCTAAATTATCTGATAAAAACCTTTATATTGAAGGAACTATCTGGTACCAGCCAAGTTTATTCACGATTATCGATCAAAATTTAGGAGTTATTGATGATTGGCTAAAGGACATAGATGACTTCTTTACATTTACCTATGCAACAACAGTTTATACAGTTTTGAAAGAAAATGAAAATCGTAGTTATGACCTATTGCTTGGTCTCTATAGCCGCCTAGAATATATTGTTTCAGAAATAAAAAGTTGCCGCTAGCTTGCTAACGGCTTTTAGTTTACCCTGATAGAATCATATTAATCTATTAAGTAGATATAACATACATTTAAAATACCAAATAATTTGACAAAATCTTCAAATATGTGTAAAATAAAATTTGAAGATACTCTAATAAAAAGAACTAAAGATTAAAGGAAGATAATAACGAAGTGAGTAATCAGGGGTTGAAATGGGGTTCTTTTTGTAAATATTATTTGGTGAGTCTTGCTTCACTAAGCCTTTTATGTTTTACGTTCTATGGCCTTTATTCTTTAAATGAACTCTTCCCATTGTCTTTAGACAAGACTTCAAGTTTGGAAATTAAGCATTATTCTGGTCAGTCATCTTCTACAGCTAAAAAAGATGGTATTTATAAAGTCCAAGACTTTAGTGGCCAAACTAAGAGTTATGATGTTGATTTGCATGTATCAAATGAAGGGGATAAGGTTGTTCAAACCTACATCTTCGAGTATAAGAAATGACATCTCGTGATAAAAACTCACAAACGAATAGTTTGTGAGTTTTTTTGTATTTATATTTTACCAGAGTCCTAATACTTTTTGCATGAGCAGGGATGCAAGACTAATCAATACCCAACAGAGCCCCCCAACTAGTAGAGCGGATCCGCCTTTGGTAATGAGTTTCTTCAGATTTGTTTGGTAACCGATAGCTGTCATTGCCATGATAATCATAAACTTTGAAAGGTTCTTTAAAGGAGCAAAAACAGTAGCGGATGTGCCAAGAGACGTTGTAACAGTTGTAATGAGAGAAGCCACTAGGAACCAGAGAATAAAATTAGGAACAGCTTTGATTAGAGAAAATGACTCTTTTCTATCTTCCTTTTTTGATTGCCAAATAGATAGGCCAAGTGTAATAGGAATGATTGCAAGAGTACGAGTTAACTTAACAATTGTTGCTTGCTCTAAAATCGATGTTCCGTGCAAGCTATCCCAAGAACTGGCAGTGGCAGTTACAGACGAAGTATCGTTAACGGCTGTTCCAGCAAATATGGCGAATCCTTCATTACTAAGGCCTAGCCAAGATCCCAAGTGAGGGAAGAACAGAGCCGCTAAGATATTAAAAAAGAATATTACCGAGATTGCTGTGGCTATGGATTCATCTTTCGCTTTGATGACAGGTGCTGTTGCAGCAATAGCAGAACCTCCACAGATTGAAGAACCAACTCCTACTAAAGTAGTAATTTCGCTATCTAACTTAAATAACCGGTGAATGATATAAGCTGTACTGAGTGCCGTAGCAATAGTGACTAAAATGATAGGAAGTGAGGTTAAGCCAACTTGGAAAACTTGAGAAAGGTTTAGCCCAAACCCTAGAAGAATAACAGCGTATTGTAATACTTTTTTGGATGTGAACTGTATCCCAGTTTTAAGTTTTTCAGAGTCTGTAATTAAACTGCCAAACAAGAGGCCAATGAAAAGGCCAATGACAGGCCCTCCGATAATAGGAAATAATATTCCAAGATACCAGGCTACAAGTGAAATAAGTATTGCAATACTTATACCAGGTAAGAATGATTTGATTTTCATTTTTTCATCTCCTTAAAAATTGCCTACATTATATCTTATTATTTAGGCTATGTAAAGGTGTTATTAGGGCTTGTTTTTTGGGAAAACATCTCTATAACTTGCTAAGGGCCTTTTTTTCTGATAGAATAGTATTAAAATATTATAATGGGAAATCTTAAGAAGGAAGGCTATATGTATCGTCATTTAAAGAAGTATTTGATTTTTATTGTGGGAGCTTTTATTTGTTCATTATTTTTAGTCCTAGCTTTTACAACCGATAGAAAAAATGATAACAGTGTCAACGCTAAAGCTGAAGCTGCTTATAACCAAACGACTACTGCTTTTATTGGTAGTATTGGTGAAACTGCGAGACAAATTGGTCAAGACTATAATATCTATGCTTCTGTTCTAATTGCTCAAGCTATTCTTGAATCGAATTCTGGGCAGTCAGGTCTTAGTCAAGCACCTTATTACAACTTTTTTGGAATTAAAGGAACTTACAATGGAAACTCGGTAACAATGCGTACTTGGGAAGATGATGGTACAGGGAAGACTTATGAGATTGATCAGCCGTTCCGTTCTTATGGTAGCTTGAGCGACTCTTTGGCGGATTACGCCGCTTTGATGACATCATCAACTTATGCTGGAACTTGGAAATCTAATACAAGCAGTTATGCGGATGCTACTCAAGCACTTACAGGAACATATGCTACAGATAGTCTTTATGCTTCTAAGTTGAACAGTATTATTGCCTACTATGGTCTTACTGCCTATGACCAAGCTCCAGTTACCCAAACAACAGGTTCAACTGGTAGTCTTGTTTGGAATCGCTATAGAGGGTCTTACACGGACGCTGAAACTTTATCTATAGACGAGGCTTGGGCAAGCTATAAAAATTATAAATAATAGTAAGAGTCGAAAGGCTCTTTTTTTGCGCACTTAAAAATCCCCAGCAACATATGTGGGGATTAAGATGAGAAGTCGTTAGCTTAGTTGTCAAAAGTAACTTCTTTAACAAGGTTATCTAGAAATTGTTCTCCCATTTTAGAGAGTGTTGCCTTTTCATGCTTCAGGTAAACAATATCAATTTCATCATCAATATCGAGTGGAATAGAGACAATGTTGTCACCATTTAAGTTACTATTTAAGATACCAGTGGCAATAGTGTAACCATCCAAACCAATTAATAGATTGAAGAGGGTCGCACGGTCTGAAACTACTATAGATTTTTTGTGGGGAATTTGTGAGAGAATTTCTTCGGAATAGTAGAAGGAATTATGAATTCCTTGATCGTAACTAAGGTATGGGAAGTCTTCTAAATCTTCTAAAGAGACAATCTCATGCTTGGCCAATGGATTTGATTTGCTGACAAAGATATGAGGTCTAGCTTTAAAGAGACTGGTATATGTGAGACGGTTGTCATCAAACATCTTAGTCAAGACGTCACGATTATAGCTATTAAGAAAGAGGACGCCGATTTCTGATCGAAAGTTCTTAACGTCTTCAATGATTTCATAAGTGCGAGTTTCACGTAAGAAGAGCTCATAACGTGTCATATCAGCTCTCTTGAGAAGTGAGACGAAGGCATTAACCACAAAGGCATAGTGTTGTGAAGAAACACTGAACAATTCACGTGTTTCGGTATGACTTTTGTAACGTTCTTCCAAAAGGTTAGTTTGTTCCACTACCTGACGGGCATAGGAAAGAAACTCGACCCCATCCTTGGTTAAGGTGATTCCCTTAGGGTTACGGATGAAAATATCAATCCCCATTTCTCTTTCCAAATCACGGACAGCATTAGAAAGACTCGGTTGTGTAATGAAAAGTTGTTTTGCGGCCTCATTCATAGAGCCGGTTTCGACGATTTTAATAATATAATGTAACTGTTGAATTCGCATAGCTTTATTATAGCATATTTTAAGGATTATTCCTTAGGATAAGAAGTGTTAAAAGTTCTTTTTAGGACTATACCAATTTTTATGCTTGACAATGTTAAGTATATGGAATATACTGTCATCGTTAAGCTTTCTTAAGAGCTTATTGACTATACCAATTTAAAATGAAGGAGACATAACCTCCTTAATATGGGGTTATATAAAAAATATGTGCGGAATTGTCGGTGTTGTAGGGAACACAAATGCAACTGATATCTTGATTCAAGGACTTGAAAAGTTAGAATACCGAGGATATGATTCAGCTGGTATCTTTGTAGCTAGTGATACATCTAGTCAATTAATTAAGGCTGTGGGCCGTATTGCAGAACTTGCTGCTAAGACTAAAGGAGTAGAGGGAACATCTGGCATTGGACATACTCGTTGGGCGACTCACGGGAAACCGACAGAGGACAATGCTCACCCACACCGCTCAGAAACAGAACGTTTTGTTTTGGTTCATAATGGTGTTATTGAAAACTATCTTGAAATTAAGGAAGAATACCTTTCTGGTCATCATTTCAAAGGTCAAACCGATACTGAAATTGCTGTTCACTTGATTGGTAAATTTGTTGAAGAAGACGGTTTGTCAACCCTTGAAGCTTTCAAGAAGGCTCTTCATATTATTCGTGGATCGTATGCCTTTGCCCTCATGGATTCAGAAGATGCCTCAACAATTTATGTGGCAAAAAACAAATCACCACTTTTGATTGGTCTTGGTGATGGCTATAATATGGTCTGCTCAGATGCCATGGCTATGATTCGTGAAACAAATCAATATATGGAAATTCACGATCAAGAGTTGGTTATCGTGAAGGCGGATAGTGTTGAAGTTCAAGACTATGATGGAAATGTCAAAGAACGTGATAGTTATACAGCTGAGCTTGATCTTTCTGATATTGGTAAAGGAACATACCCATACTATATGCTCAAAGAAATTGATGAGCAACCAACAGTGATGCGTAAGCTTATTCAAGCCTATACAGATGATAAGGGTCAAGTGACTGTGGATGCTGATATTATTAAGGCTGTTCAAGAAGCTGACCGTATCTATATTCTTGCAGCAGGAACTTCTTATCATGCTGGTTTTGCTTCTAAGAAGATGCTTGAAGAATTGACTGATACACCAGTTGAGCTTGGTATTTCTTCTGAGTGGGGTTATGGTATGCCACTCCTTAGCAAGAAACCTCTCTTTGTCTTTATTAGTCAATCAGGTGAAACAGCAGATAGTCGTCAGGTTCTTGTTAAAGCTAACGAAATGGGTATTCCAAGTTTGACAGTAACAAATGTTCCAGGTTCAACGCTTTCACGTGAAGCAGACCATACAATGCTTCTTCACGCTGGACCAGAAATTGCTGTCGCTTCTACTAAAGCTTATACTGCTCAAATTGCAACTTTGGCTTTCTTGGCAAAAGCAGTGGGTGAAGTTAATGGTAATGAAAAAGCTAAGGCCTTTGACTTGGTTCACGAATTGTCTCTCGTGGCTCAATCTATCGAATCAACACTTTCTGAAAAAGAAGTTATTGATGGGAAAGTTGCCAACCTTCTTGCAGAAACACGTAATGCATTCTATATCGGACGTGGACAAGATTATTATGTGGCTATGGAAGCTAGTCTTAAATTGAAAGAAATCTCATATATCCAATGTGAAGGTTTTGCAGCAGGTGAGTTGAAACATGGTACAATTGCTCTTATCGAAGATGGTACGCCTGTTATCGCTCTCTTGTCTGATTCAGTCCTTGCTAGCCATACTCGTGGTAACATTCAAGAAGTAGCAGCACGTGGTGCTAAAGTCTTGACTATTGCGGAAGAAAATGTCGCTAAAGAAGATGATGACATCGTTCTTAACAACGTTCATCCATATTTGTCACCAATCTCAATGGTTGTGCCAACTCAATTAATTGCTTATTTTGCAACGCTTCATCGTGGACTTGACGTTGATAAACCACGTAACTTGGCTAAGTCAGTTACTGTTGAATAAAAATGCCAACACCTCTGATTTTTCTAGGAGGTGTTGTTTGTTTTTACTCTTGCGTAATTACTCATTCTAAAGTAGAATAATAGCTATATCAGAATTTTTAGGAGAGAAATATGTCACTACCAAATTGTCCCAAATGTAACTCAGAGTATGTTTATGAAGATGGTATCTTGTTAGTCTGTCCAGAATGTGCCTATGAGTGGGATCCAAACGAGGTTGCAGAAGAAGGGCTTGTGGTTCTTGATAGCAACGGAACACGTCTTACTGATGGTGATACTGTCACAGTTATTAAAGACCTTAAGGTTAAGGGTGCTCCCAAAGACATCAAGCAAGGAACACGTGTTAAAAATATTCGCTTAGTTGAAGGTGACCACAACATTGACTGTAAGATTGATGGTTTTGGTGCTATGAAACTTAAATCTGAATTTGTCAAGAAAGTCTAAAATTAGTGCATAGGTAGGTAAGCTTAAATATTTACAATTGCTAATATTAGCTAAGTCTTTGAGGAGTGAGGCTGGGGACTCAAGTTCATTACAATGAGTTCGGCCTCTCTCCTTTTAGTATTTTCAAAATTTTATACCCTTTTTTCGTTTTTTTTGGTATAATATTCAAAAATACTAAATAATTATAGGAGTTTATATGTCATACGTTTTGGAAGTATTACCAGCCCTTTTGAATGGTGCGGTAGTTACACTTCAAGTATTTTTCATTGTTATCGTACTGTCGATTCCATTAGGGATTGTGCTTGCTTTCTTAATGCAGATTAAGTTCAAACCTTTAAATTGGTTGTTGACCCTCTATGTTTGGATTATGCGTGGGACACCGCTCCTTTTGCAACTGATATTTGTGTATTATGTTCTTCCGAGTATTGGGATTGTCTTTGACCGTCTACCAGCTGCCATTATTGCTTTTACCCTTAACTATGCAGCTTATTTTGCAGAGATTTTTCGTGGAGGAATCTTGGCTATTCCGAAAGGTCAATATGAAGCTGCCAAGATGCTTAAATTGAGTCCTTTCCAAACGATTCGCTATGTTATCCTTCCTCAAGTGGTCAAGATTGTTTTGCCAAGTATCTTCAACGAAATTATTAACTTGGTTAAAGATTCATCATTGGTTTATGTTCTTGGAGTCGGAGACCTCCTTTTGGAAAGTCGTACCGCTGCCAATCGTGATGCGACCTTAGCACCTATGTTTGTGGCTGGAGCTATCTATCTTATCCTTGTTGGTGTGGTAACTGTAGCTTCTAAACGTATCGAAAAGAAATTCAACTACTACAAATAGGAGACCTTATGTTAGAATTAAAAAATATTTCCAAGCAATTTGGTCAACACAAAATTTTTGATAAATACAACTTAACTGTTGAAGAGGGGAAAATCCTAGCTATCGTTGGGCCATCTGGTGGTGGTAAGACAACTCTTTTGCGTATGTTAGCGGGACTTGAAACCATTGATTCTGGGCAAATTATCTATGAAAATGAAGAGATTCCTTTGGATCAGATGGAAAGTCGTAATTTGCTGGGCTTTGTTTTCCAAGATTTTCAACTGTTTCCGCACTTGACTGTCTTAGATAACCTGATGCTTTCGCCAATTAAGACGATGGGAATGTCTAAAGAAGATGCCCAGAAAAAAGCCCAAGGTTTGCTTGACCGTTTAGGACTTGGAGCTCACGGAAATGCTTATCCTTACTCTCTTTCTGGAGGACAAAAACAACGGGTTGCTTTTGCGCGTGCTATGATGATTGATCCGAAAATCGTCGGCTATGATGAACCAACCTCAGCGTTGGACCCTGAGTTGCGTCAAGAAGTGGAGAAATTGATTTTGCAGAATCGTGATACAGGGATTACGCAAATTGTTATCACTCACGATATGCAGTTCGCACAGAACATCGCTGATGAGATTGTCACTATCAATCCAAAATAGTGAGGATTTTGCATGAAAAAAATAGTAAAAACAGTTTTGCTAGGCTGTCTTGTTCTCTTGCCTTTGTTTGCGCTATCAGCTTGCAGCTCGCGCTCACATTTTGCAACTCAGAAAGACCAGTGGCAAACCTACACCAAAGAAAAGAAAATCAAAATTGGTTTTGATGCGACCTTTGTTCCTATGGGATATGAGGAGAAAAATGGTAGCTATGTCGGTTTTGATATTGATCTTGCTACCGCAGTTTTTAAATTGTACGGTATTGATGTTGAATGGCAAGCCATTGACTGGGATATGAAGGAAACAGAATTAAAAAATGGGACAATTGATCTCATTTGGAATGGCTACTCAGTTACTGATGAACGTAAGCAGTCAGCAGACTTTACGGAACCTTATATGATCAATGAACAAGTACTGGTAACCAAAAAATCTTCAGGAATTGATTCTGTTGCAGGAATGTCCGGTAAGACCTTAGGTGCTCAGGCAGGTTCCTCTGGTTATGATGCTTTCAATGCTTCTCCGAAAATTTTGAAGAATATTGTTGCTAACCAAAAAGCAGTTCAATATTCAACCTTTACACAAGCCTTGATTGACCTGGAGAGTGGACGTATTGATGGCTTGTTGATTGACCGTGTGTACGCTAATTACTACCTAGAGAAATCAGGGGTTCTGGATCAGTATAACGTTATGCCTGCTGGGTATGAGGGTGAAAGCTTTGCCGTAGGTGCCCGTAAATCAGATAAGACTCTAATCACAAAAATTAATCAAGGATTTGAAACCCTTTATAAAAATGGTGAATTCCAAAAGATTTCTAACAAATGGTTTGGTGAAGATGTTGCCACAGACCAAGTTAAAGGGAAAAAATAAGATGATAACAACATTCTAGAAGGGATGTTGTTATTTTTTACGAAAAATACTTGAAATAAAACAAGTTATATTTTATACTATTGTTAGTTTATAAACTAACGAAGGAGCAAGCATGGGATATTTTGATTATTCAAGAGAGCCACAAAGTGATATTGCTTTTGTAGATATGAAATCTTTCTATGCGAGTGTGGAGTGTGTTGAACGTGGCCTGCATCCTCTTAAAACTTCTCTATGTGTGATGAGTAGGGCTGAAAATGCGAATGGTTTGATACTAGCTTCTTCACCCATATTTAAAAAAGTTTTTGGTAAGTCAAATGTTAGTCGTTCTTATGACTTACCTTTTGACATTCATTCTCGTAAGTTTCATTATTATAATGCCAAAAAACAAGGACTGCCAACGGATAGGGATTTTGTAGATTATATCGAATCTTGGGCCAAGGTTACCTTTATCGTCCCTCCTAGAATGGACCTTTATATCAAGAAGAATATTCAAATTCAACATATTTTCCAGAATTATGCTAGTGTTGAAGATATTCTTCCCTACTCGATTGATGAGGGTTTCATTGATCTCACATCGTCACTGAATTACTTTATTCCCGATAGGACTGTTACTAGAAAAGATAAGTTAGATATGATTTCAGGGCGTATCCAAAGAGATATTTGGAGGGAGACAGGTATTTACTCAACAGTTGGGATGTCTAACAGCAACCCCTTATTGGCTAAGTTAGCTCTTGATAATGAGGCTAAACATACGGCTACTATGAGAGCCAACTGGTCCTATGAAGATGTCGAGACTAAGGTTTGGAATATTCCCCATATGACTGATTTCTGGGGGATTGGAAAGCGAATGGAGAAGCGTCTAAACAAGTTGGGAATTTTCTCTATTCTAGAACTTGCGAATAGCAATCCTGATATCCTTAAAAAGGAATTAGGTGTTGCTGGACTGGACCTCTTTTTTCATGCCAATGGTATTGATGAGAGTAATGTTCATAAACCTTATAAACCAAAGTCACATGGCTTAGGAAATTCTCAAATCTTACCACGAGACTATGAGCGTCAAGCTGATATAGAATTGATTCTAAGAGAGATGGCAGAACAGGTAGCCATTAGATTAAGACGAGCCCATAAGAAAGCTTGTCAAGTTTCCATTAGCATTGGATTTTCAAAGTTAGAGGGCAAACGTTCGCTACAAGCACAGATGAAGATTGAACCTGCTAATAATACGAGAGTACTAATAAGCCACGTCATTGCACTCTTTAGGAAGAGGTATCAAGGAGGAGCTGTTCGAAGTGTGAGTGTCTCTTATGCAAATTTTGTAGATGAAGGGCTTCAAATTCTTTCTTTATTTGATAATCCAGATGACATTGATAAAGAAGAAAGGCTTCAAGCAGCTATAGATAGTATTCGCCAGGAATTTGGCTTTACTACTCTTCAAAAGGCTAATGCTTTACAAGAGGCCTCTAGGAGCCTTGCTCGTAGTAGGCTTATTGGTGGACACTCTGCTGGAGGATTGGATGGCTTAAAATGATAGACCGTAGTTACCTTCCCTTTCAATCAGCTAGGGAGCATCAAGATAGGGGAATGATGAAGTGGATGGGCTTTTTCTTGTCAGAACACACAAGTTCCTTATATGAAGATAAGACTAAAGAAGATTTTACGAGTCATTTGGAGGATTTGGAGAAATTTACCCTATTAAACCAGCTTTATACGGGACAATTATTGGGAAGTTTTCAGATAAAGGATAAAAATAGATGCTGTAGATGTAGTGGCTATGTGGTTGACTTGAATCTTAATCAAGTTACGGTAAAATCTGATAAGCAGCATATACGGATTTACATTAAGGATATACTAGAAATTAGCTTGGGAGTTGAAGCCATAAATGAAGAAGAGAAAAATTTATGACGATAAGCTTCAGATTGACTATTTTTCTGATAGCTATTTAAAATTTGAAGAAGATTTTTATCGCTATTCTGCTATGGATATACCTCTGACCTTCTTGACGGATGACATTTTAAGAGAAATGGCAATCAGTCAGAAGAACTATTTTTTATTGAATAAAGAGAATGCTAGGGATGGACGCAGCCATTATTTCCATTTTGAGGTCAGTCTTCTGGATTCTAGGACACTTGTAAGAAAATACAAGTATCTTGGAAATGATTGATTGGTACAAAGGGCTTTCACGAAAATTTCTAGATGGTAGAGAAAAAATATTGTAAGCGTTGACATTTGTTGTGCAAGTGCTACAATGAAAGTGTTAAAGTTCTTATATGGAGGTAACTAAAATGAGAGCAGTTGTTGTTAATAATGAAGGTACAGGAGTAGAAGTTGTTAATCATGACAAACCAGCGGTAGTAGGACATGGTCAAGCTTTGGTTAAAGTGGAATATTGTGGTGTCTGTCATACGGACCTTCACGTAGCTCATGGAGATTTTGGTAAGGTTCCAGGTCGTATCTTGGGACATGAAGGAATTGGTATTGTCGAAGAAGTGGGTGAAGGCGTTGAAACACTTAAAAAAGGCGACCGTGTGTCAATTGCTTGGTTCTTTGAGGGATGTGGCCATTGTGAATATTGTACAACTGGTCGTGAAACTCTCTGTCGTTCTGTAAAAAATGCAGGTTATAATGTGGATGGTGGTATGAGTGACTATGCCTTGGTTACAGCTGACTATGCTGTGAAAGTTCCGGAAGGACTTAACCCAGCTCAAGCTTCATCTATTACTTGTGCAGGAGTCACAACCTATAAAGCGATTAAAGAGGCTAAAGTTGAACCTGGTCAATGGGTTGCAATCTACGGTGCTGGAGGACTAGGTAACTTGGCTATTCAATACGCTAAGAAAGTGTTTAATGCACGAGTAGTAGCTGTTGATATCAACCAAGATAAACTTGATTTGGCTAAAGAATCTGGTGCTGATTTAGTTGTAAATGGTAAGGAAGTTAAAGATGTGGCAGGCTATATCCAAGAAAAAACTGGTGGTACTCACAGTGCAGTTGTAACAGCTGTTTCTAAAGTTGCTTTCAACCAGGCTGTTGATAGTGTACGTGCCGGTGGGACAGTCGTTGCGGTTGGTCTACCATCTGAATATATGGAGCTCTCAATTGTCAAAACAGTTCTAGATGGTATCCGTGTTGTTGGATCTCTTGTAGGTACACGTAAAGACTTGGAAGAAGCCTTTGACTTCGGTGCACAAGGTTTGGTAGTACCGGTTGTTGAAACCGTTCCTGTTGATACAGCGGTAGAAGTCTTTGATCAAATGGAAAAAGGACAAATCCAAGGACGTAAAGTACTGGATTTCACTAAGTGATAATATCTCTCTTATAGTGTTATCACGATTACTTGAAGAGTAGAGCAGTTTAAACAGACTAAATCACTTTTGAAAGAAGCTTATCAGAATAAAATTCCACCGATTTATTTGTGTCGATGGAATTTTTGTTTGTTACGTGACTTTAAGTCTGTTTTGCTTCGAAGGTGCGAAACAAATAAATCATCGGTTAGACGTGTGGCTATGATTTTATCAGATTCTATTATCTTAGGGAAATAATAATTTAAATTTAGTTATGCCAAATATGATATTCAAAAGGGTTTAGAGTCAGGTATTTACAAACAGTTTGTTTTTACTATCAGAGATAATAAGGGATAAATTACTAAGCATCTCAAAGTATTGGATTTTTTAAAAGATATTGCAAATAAATAAATTAGGAACAAGACTGTAAAAATGAGTCTCGTTGGTGCAGGGGTTGTTGTCGTAGGAGGGGCTAGTTATTATGGTTATCATACTATTAGAATGAACAATTTTTCATAATTTTTGATAAAAAGAATGCTTCAGTATCCGATTTATATATCACAATGATAAATAAAGAAAGCTAAAAAGACTTATCTCTATGCAATATTGAGATAAGTCTTTTACTTAAATTCTAATTTAACCTATAGTAGTTGTTCAGTTCAAAAAGGTTCTGTTATTTTGTTTCAGTCATAATAGTATTGATAGCTGTGATTAATTTCTTTTGTTTGTACTCAGGCAATGCTTTTAAATTGTCAATCAATTTTACCAAATCGCTATCTTCTTCTTTTAGTGTGACATCAAAGAAAGTGGGGATATCCACATCTAAGGCTTTCATAATTTTTTCAAGAGTTTTGATTTTAATGTTAGGTTCTAGATTTTCAATTTTATAAACGTAATTTGTCCCCAATTCAGCTTTTTCTTCAAGCATTTCTTGGGTCATTCCCTCTTTTATTCGTAAGACTCTAATACGCTTACTGATATATTCTTGTAGATTTGACATAAACCACCTCGCAAGGTTAATTTTACAACCCTAAAAGGTTGGTTATAACACCTTAAAAGGTTAAAAACAACTTTACAAGGTTGTTTTTAAGTTATATAATGTAAACATTACAATATAGGAATTGTATAATTTATTGAAAATAAAAGGAGTTTTAGCGTTAATGGAAAAGAAAGAGGCTATTAAGGCATTGGCTGGAGTCTCGACGGTGATTGCAGCGACAGGATTAACGTCTGTAGCGAATGCTAATCAACAAGAAGCCCCAAAAACAGAAGTTGATACTTCAAGTTCTAAAGTAACTATTCAAGCTCTTAAAGAAGCTGAGAACAAACAAAGTGTAACGGTACAAGCAGTAAACGCTCAACAAGATGTAGTTAAGAAGGCCATCACTGAAGAAGAGATAGCTGAAAAAAATGAAGCTACGGCTAAGGAAACTCTTGATGAAGCTCAAATTATAAAAGACAAGGCCACTCCTGCTGAAATTGATAAAACTAAACAAAGTATTAGTGAAACAGAATCAGCAATCGAAAATCAAGATGTTCAACTTCAGAATGCTCAAGCTGAGACTGCTAAAGCTCAAGATAAAGTTAACAAACAAACTGAAATTGTTAACAGTGATCAAACAAAGATTACTACTCAAGAAACTAATGTAGCGAATGCTAAAACCAATGTAGAAACTGCTCAAAAAAATCTTGATGATACAGGAGCTAAAGAAATCATCTCAGAACGAGATAATGCTCAAAGTGATTTGGAATCGAAAAAAGCTGCTGAAGCTAATGCCAAAAGCAAGCTAGAAGAAGCACAGAAAGCTGATGCTGATAAAAAAGTTAAACTTGAACAAGCTGAAAAAGATGAAAAACTTCAAGCTAAAGCTGTTGAAGACACTTCTAAAACTTTGAGTGATGCTGAAGCTAAGGCTAAACAGACTAAAGAGCAACTCAATAATGCTAATATTGCTGTAATTAATGCTCAAGCAGCACTTGATGGTACAGGAGCTAAAGAAATCATCTTAGAGCGAGACAATGCTCAAACTGATTTGGTAACGAAAAAAGATGCCGAAGCAGAGGCTGAAAGAAAGTTGAAAGAAGCTCAAAAAACTGATGCTGATAAAAAAGCTAAAATCCAAGCATTGACAGAAACTTTGACAGCTCAACAAAATGTAGCTTCGAGAACTTCAACAGAATTGACAGCTGCTATAGCTGTTGCGGCTGAAGCTAAGTCTAAAAAAGAAGAAGCAGACAAAGCTGTAAAACGTTTGGAAGATAAACTAACTAGTTTAGAAAATCTTAGCACTATTGAAATTCCAGAAGAGGTTGCAAGTGCTTATCGAAGCTTCTATGAAGATAAAACAGAAGCAAACAAAGATAAGCTCTTTGATGCTGTTCAGACTTGGTGGGATAACCGTGATTATAGCAAAGAATACAACTATCCTGCTGACGATACTGTAATCAACGATCTTAGCAATTTAACAAAAGAACAAATTGCTAACCTCTCACTCTATCAAGCAAGTTTGATTCAACAAGTGCGAAAAACTATCTGGGGTGATTCAGAAATTCTTGTGACAGAAGATGTTGTTACAGCAATGAAGAATATCACAACTGCTTATTCGAACATGTCAAATCCTGATGGAGACCATCTTCTTAGTGCACTAACTAATTATGGAACCGATACTACGCATTGGAAGGCAGAAAACCTCGGTTACATCAAAGCTAAACCAACTACAATGTCAGCTTTGTATAAAGGTATTTATAAATCTATTATCAATACTTTTGGTAGTGACTACAATCAGAATTATGCACATATCATTACAACAGTTGGAGGAAAACCTGACTATAAAAACGGTAAGGTTGTTCCAAATTATATTGGTGCTGCAACAAGCGTAACACCAGAAGGTCTTGGATTGATGCATGAAATTCATTTCAATCACACTTCGTCAGATACTGATAAAATATTAGCTAATCCATTTGACTCTTCAATTGTAAAAACTCAATTAGCTGACGCTAAAGCTGTTCAAACTTCTGCGGATAATGCTAACAAAACAGCCCAAAACCGATTAACTACAGCATCAGTAGCAAATAAAGCAGCTCAGGATGCTGTATCTAGTACAACAAAAACTTTGAACGCACTCAAAGCAATTGCTGACCTCACACTTGATGCCAAAGCTAAGTTGGATGAAGCTACTGAGGCACGTAAGAATGCAGAAAGTCAATTCAGTAACGCTCAAAAAGCAGTTGACAATCTTAACGCTGATGTTGCTACTAAAACTAAAGCTCTTGCCAATGCGAAAGTAGCACAAGAAAAAGCCAACAACGCAAACAAAGTCGCTAATGAAGAATTAAATTATGCGCAGGCTAAAAATAAACTTGCTAATGAAGTACTCTCAGAAACTCGCAATAAGATTGCTTCACTCAAAGTAACTGCTGACCTCACACCTGATGCTAAAGTCAAATTGGCTAAAGCGACTTCGGCGCGTGAATTAGCTGAGCTAAGATTAATTAATGCTCAAACAGCTGTTAATAATCTTAGCTCAGATGTTGCAACTAAGACTAAAGCTCTTGCGGATGCTAAAGCAACACTTCAAAATGAAGAAGCTAAGTTGGAAGAACTTAAAGCTCAAAAAGCTAAAGATGAAAAAGAACTTGCTTCTCTTCAAGAAACAGTGAACGCTTTGAAAGCGAATGAAGTTAAAATCAAAGACGAGATTAAATCTCTTCAAACTAAACTTCAAGAAACAAAAGACTACCTTAGCAAACTAGAAAATGCTGATAGTAATTTAGAAAAAGCTAAAGTTGCTTATAAATTAGCAGTAGAAAAACATAAAGAAGCTAAATCAATTCTTGATAAAGAAACTGAAAAACTTAAACGGTTGCTTATCAATAAGCGTGATGCAGTAGCTCAATATGAAGCTGTGAAAGCAGCTTATACACAAGCTCAAGTAAGAGAACAATATGAAGTCATTTCTCAACGAGGTGATGTTCCAGTTCCTCTCCTTAATGAAAATGGCCAAATAGTAGGTTATAACTCTTCATTTTCCCGAGATGTCAGAACTGCTGTTCGCACTATTACCGATAATGTCGTTTCGAAACATGGCGTACCGATCTATCAAGCATCATTACCTGAAACAGGTGAAGGTGATACAGCGATTTATACGCTTTCAGGAATTACGTTTCTTGCTCTAGCTGGAGTGATGAGAAAGAAGAAGTTATAAATTATAGTTTCTAAATTGCTTTACTGAGTGAGAAGTTATGACATAACTAAAGAATCACTGCCTTAATTCAATCACAATTACTTCCATATTCTAGAGAAGTTGAGAATAAAAAAATAAGTTTTATTAATAATAAATAGGAGAATATAAAATGAAAAAAGTATTAATTATTGTTTCTGTTGTTGTAATCGCACTAGCAGGTATTGGTGTAGGAACATATTTCTTAACCCGTGAAAAGTCTCCGGAACAACAGGTCGTCGGGACTTGGTACGACGGAGAAAATGACGTAACGATTGAGTTGAAATCAAATAAGAGCCTAAAAATTACAAAAGAAAGTGGAGAATCTAGAATAGGTACTTGGCGCATTGCAGGTGATAAAATTAAGTTTACAGCAACAAGTGGTCCAAAAGCTGAAGGTGAACTTTCGACAGGAAAGATTGAATCTATTTTCTTTGAATTCACTAATACCAATGTGAGTTATGCACTTCACGATGCCACCTATGAAAAACAATAAATAGTTATAGGACTCTCATGAAGATTCATCGTACTCTTCAACGGAGTCCTATTTTGCTGAAATAGTTTTTGCATATAGAATCTTCCAATTAATATTGACTTATTGAAAGATTTACTAACTATTTCTACCCTATATTTTAGTTTGATCAATGTTAAGTTGTAGAAAATTTGCCAATGAGTAGTGGTGGGTAATCAAATCAAAACATTTAGAGGAAATAAATTTATTGAAAGAATAGGAGAACTTAATATGAAAAAATGGATACTGATATCTCTTTTAAGCCTGAGTAGTTTGACCTTAGTTGCGTGTGGCTCTAATCAAATGAAGCAGGTAACACAGCAATCATCTTCGTCTAGTAAGCAAGAATTAAAGAGAAATAGACAGGAAGCATTTCAAACGGTCTTAGATCGTTATAAATCTTATCAGCAAGCAATAAATAGTGGTGATGCTAGTCGATTAACTGAAGCCTTGAAACAGGTTGAAGCTACATCTGAGGAATACATGCTCATTGATAATTTAGGGCATTCAGGGACGTCAGTTGATTTTCAATATGCGTTTGTAGACTTAGATAAAGATGGACAGGACGAGTTATTGATTGGTAAACAAGATTATATTTCTGCAATATATTATCTAAAAAATAGTCAACCTACTTTGTTACATGTTGCCTATGCAGCACCTGTTGGTGGAGCACGCTCATCTCTCACTGCTTATAAAAACGGTCAGGTAGTATTTGCTGCCTGGCAATCATCGAATCCAGAAGTAAACCTAACTTTATACAAAGTTGAAGCTAGTGTCCCAAATAAGGAAAAAGAAACTACGATACAAATAAATAATAAGAAGAAAATCGAAGATGAACTAGGTATTTCGTCTACGGCTTTGAATCTCAAAAACTTAAAGTGGGAATCAATTGATAAAGGTTCAACGACTTCTTCAAAAGAAAGTGATATGAAATCTTCTAGTCAGAGTGAGGATATTAAGTCAGAAACTGGTTTTCAGGTTCGTGTGCAAATATCGGATTTGGAAATACGCAAAGAACCTAGTGCTAAGTCTCAGTCTCTGGGCAAGATATCTCAAGGTATTCACACTATTTCGGAAACAACAAGTGCAGAAGGTTACACTTGGGGCAAATTACAATCTGGTCAAGGATGGATTGCTCTTGATTATACGGAACGAATAGAAGGTGATAAACAAACTCAATCGGAATCTAGTGGTATGAACATTCAAGAAATTCAAACAGGTAATTTTTCAAGTGTTAAAGGATCTTGGAGAAATGCACAAGGTAATAGTATTACTTTCGATGCCAATGGCTTGACCCAAGTGAATGGTAATCCTTCGGGTGATGTAGTTTTTGAAAAGTTCGCCGTCCAAGGAGAAAAGCTCACAGCCGTTACAAAAACATCAGAAGGTATTAGTGAGACACCAATAGTGTTTACTCCAAAGGGACAAGATGGAAGAGAGTCAATTTTTTGGAGTAAAAATCATGTCAGTGATGGAGCGGAAATTTATTATCGAGAGTAGAAGATGGGAAATTAATTTTAAGAAAAAATTTTCTGACCCATATCATTGCTTATTGGTTTATTTTTGTAATTAAGATATAAAAAATCCCCACCAGAATTTCTTTCTGGTGGGGTATTTGGTGGGGAACCAAATATAATTAATTAGATTTTAGCGTTTTAAAACAATTCAAAATGCTGTTAAATCAATCAAGTCACTTTAAATTAGGTTTATATTTTACTCCCACTCTACTGTTGCAGGTGGTTTACTTGTAATATCGTAGACGATACGGTTAACGTGGTCAACTTCGTTAACGATTCGAACAGAAATCTTTTGGAGAACTTCCCATGGAAGTTTCGCAAAGTCAGCTGTCATACCGTCAATTGAAGTGATGGCACGGATAGCGATAGTGTAGTCGTAAGTACGGCCATCACCCATAACCCCGACAGAGCGAACGCCTGTGTTAACTGTGAAGTATTGCCATACATCACGGTCAAGACCAGCTTTGGCAATCTCTTCACGAAGGATAGCATCAGACTCACGAACAGTTTCAAGTTTCTCTTCAGTGATTTCACCCATAACACGGATGGCAAGTCCAGGTCCTGGGAATGGTTGGCGCCAAACGACTTCGTCAGGCATTCCCATTTCAGTACCAAGGGCACGTACTTCATCTTTAAAGAGGGTATTAAGCGGTTCAATCAATTCAAACTGCATGTCTTCTGGAAGACCACCGACGTTGTGGTGAGATTTGATTGTTTGAGCTGTCTCAGTACCTGATTCAATAATATCAGTATAAAGTGTTCCTTGAGCTAGGAAGTCAACGCCTTTAAGCTTACTTGCTTCGTCATCAAAGACATAGACAAACTCGTTACCGATGATTTTACGTTTTTTCTCAGGATCATCAACACCAGCCAAGAGGTCTAGAAAGCGTTTAGAAGCATCAACACGGATAATGTTAAGGCCAAATTTACCTCCAAGCATCTCCATAACTTGGTCACCCTCACCTTTACGGAGAAGACCGTGATCAACGAAAATACATGTCAATTGGTCTCCGATAGCTTTTTGCAAGAGAACACCAACAACAGATGAATCAACCCCACCTGAAAGTCCAAGAAGAACTTTGCGGTCACCAACTGTTTCACGGATTTGTGCAATTTGCATATCTACGAAGTTAGCCATTGACCAATCACCTTTGGCACCACAGATACCAAAAGCAAAGTTTTTCAAGATATCATTACCATATACAGAGTGACGAACTTCTGGGTGGAATTGGATACCGTAGAAGTTTTTCTCCGTATTTTCCATTGCTGCAAATGGGCAATCCACTGAGTCACCGACTAGATGGAACCCTTCCGGAATCTCTGTAACAGCATCACCGTGGCTCATAAGGACGACCTGCTCTTCAGGAGTACCAGCAAAGAGTTTAGAGTCAGCACGAAGTCGAAGTGTTGATTGACCATATTCACGGTTACCAGCTTCACCGGCAGGAAGAACTTTACCACCAAGTTTGTGAGTCAACAGTTGCATTCCGTAACAAATACCGAGGATTGGAATACCGAGTTCAAAAATCTCAGGATCAATGCTAAAAGCGTCATCAGCATATACAGAGTTTGGACCACCAGAAAGTACGATACCGATTGGATTAATCTCGCGCACTTCTTCAGCAGAAATCTTATGGCTCTTCAACTCAGAGAAAACGCCGAATTCACGAATACGACGTGCAATAAGCTGATTGTATTGGCTACCATAGTCTAGAACAATGATTTTCTGCACATCATTCAATGTAGAAATGTCAGTCATTATTACCCTTTCTTTTTACGTCACATAAGGACTCTTATGCTTTCATTGTATCACAAATTTAAGGACTTAGCACCTAGATTTATACGAGAAACTACAAGTCATTTAATCACCTTTACAATTCTGACACTTTTTTTGTAAAATAGGGATAACAAGGGGGGTATTAGATGTTACCAGCGTATATTCGCATACATGATAAAATAAAAAAAGATATTGATGAAGGTACTTGGAAAATTGGGCAACGTCTTCCTAGTGAGCGAGATCTTTGCGAAACTTTTGATGTCAGTCGCATGACTGTACGGCAGGCCATTACACTGTTAGTTGACGAGGGAATTTTGGAGCGTAAACCAGGTAGTGGGACCTTCGTTGCCAGTAGTCGTGTTAAGGAGAAGATGCGTGGAACCACGAGTTTTACGGAAATCGTCAAAGCGCAAGGCAAGAAACCGTCTAGTCAGCTTATTTCTTATAAACGTCTACATCCCAATGAGTTTGAAATCAAGAATTTAGGTGTCTTACCACAGTCTTATGTGATTAGGATGGAGCGTGTTCGCTTTGCCGATGACATCCCAGTTGCATATGAGATTGCTAGTATCCCTGAAAAGATTATCCGTGGCTTTGAAGAATCTGAAATTACAGAACATTTCTTCAAGACCTTAACCGATAATGGTTATGAAATAGGGAAGAGCCAACAAACCATTTCGGCTAGTTTGGCCAATAGTAGTCTAGCCAAGCACCTCAAGGTTAAGACTGGTGATGCCCTCTTAAGTCTGACGCAAATTTCCTTTCTTCAAGATGGACAGGCTTTCGAATATGTACGTAGCTACTATGTCGGTGATCGTTTTGAGTTTTATTTGGAGAACAATTAGAAGACACTGCTTTTTTCTGCACAAGAATCGTGCTAACACCATGATTTTATGGTAAAATGAAGCTTATGGAAATTGAAAAAACCAATCGCATGAATGCTCTTTTTGAGTTCTATGCTGCCTTGTTAACAGATAAGCAGATGAACTATATTGAGCTTTATTATGCGGATGATTATAGTTTGGCAGAAATTGCTGAAGAATTTGGCGTCAGTCGTCAGGCGGTATATGATAACATCAAACGTACTGAGAAGATTTTGGAAGCTTACGAGATGAAACTACATATGTATTCAGATTACATCGTCCGTAGCCAAATTTTTGATGATATCATGGAAAAATACCCAGATGATAGCTATCTTCAGGAACAAATTGAAATTCTAAGTAGCATTGATAATAGAGATTAGATTCAAGCAGAAAGTAAGAGAGGAAATAATATATGGCTTTTGAAAGCTTAACGGAACGCTTGCAAGGCGTTTTCAAAAATTTAAGACGCAAAGGAAAACTTTCAGAGAAAGAAGTTCAAGAAGTCACTAAAGAGATTCGTTTGGCACTCCTTGAAGCAGACGTTGCCCTACCGGTTGTTAAGACATTTATCAAACGTGTTCGTGAACGTGCCGTAGGTCACGAAATCATTGATACTCTTGATGCTTCACAACAAATCATCAAGATTGTTAATGAAGAATTGACAGAGATTCTTGGGTCTGAAACATCTGAAATTGAGAAATCTCCAAAGATTCCAACAATCATTATGATGGTTGGTCTCCAAGGGGCTGGTAAAACAACCTTTGCTGGTAAATTAGCTAATAAGCTGATTAAAGAACAAGAAGCTCGCCCAATGATGATAGCGGCGGATATCTATCGTCCAGCAGCCATTGACCAGTTGAAGACCTTGGGCCAACAAATTAATGTTCCTGTTTTTGATATGGGAACAGAGACACCAGCGGTTGAGATTGTCAAAAATGGTTTGGAACAAGCGCGTGCCAATAAAAATGACTATGTCTTGATTGATACGGCGGGTCGTTTGCAGATTGACGAAACCCTCATGCAAGAGTTGCGTGATATCAAGGATTTCGCCCATCCAAACGAAATCCTCTTGGTTGTTGATAGCATGATTGGTCAGGAAGCTGCTAATGTTGCCAAGGAGTTCAATGAACAACTGGATATCACAGGTGTCGTTCTTACTAAAATTGACGGTGACACACGTGGTGGTGCGGCTCTTTCTATTCGTGAGATTACTGGTAAGCCAATTAAATTTACAGGTACTGGTGAGAAAATCACAGATATTGAGACTTTCCACCCAGACCGTATGTCAAGCCGTATCTTAGGTATGGGTGACCTTCTTACCCTTATTGAAAAAGCTTCTCAAGAGTACGACGAGAAAAAATCTCTTGAGTTGGCTGAAAAGATGCGTGAAAACACCTTTGACTTCAATGACTTCATCGACCAATTAGACCAAGTGCAAAATATGGGTCCTATGGAGGATTTGCTTAAGATGTTGCCAGGTATGGCTAACAATCCAGCCTTGGCTAATGTTAAAGTAGACGAGAAACAGATTGCTCGTAAGCGTGCTATTGTATCATCAATGACACCAGAAGAACGAGAAAATCCAGATCTTTTGACACCGAGTCGTCGTCGCCGTATTGCCAATGGTTCGGGAAATACCTTCATCGAAGTAAATAAGTTTATTAAAGACTTCAACCAAGCCAAACAAATGATGCAAGGTGTGATGTCTGGTGATATGGAGCAAATGATGCGTCAAATGGGTCTTAACCCAAATAATATGCCAAAAAACATGCCAAATATGCCTGATATGGGTAATATGGATATGTCTGCCCTTGAAGGCATGATGGGTGGCGCAGGTATGCCGGATCTTGGGAACATGGACCTTAGCCAAATGCTTGGTGGTGGTCTTAAAGGTAAGGTCGGTTCATTTGCTATGAAACATGCTATGAAACGTCAAGCTAACAAGATGAAGAAGGCTAAGAAAAAACGTAAATAAGAAAGGACTAGGGCTTATGGCTCTAGTTTTTTTATGGCATATTGACTTCTAGGGGTATACATTGTAATATACTAGTGTATATACAATAAAAAGGAGTAGATTATGAAACCGAAAAAGAGAATTCAAGAAATGACCTTTGCAGCTTTGTTAACTGCGATTGCTATCCTTATCCCAAGTATTATGCCAATTAAATTAATCATTCCACCGGCTTCTTATACCTTGGGGAGTCACGTTCCAATATTTCTAGCTATGTTTATATCGCCCTGGGTAGCAGCTTTTGTTATCTTAGCGTCTAGTTTAGGATTCCTTATGGCCGGCTATCCGATTGTCATTGTTTTTAGGGCATTCTCGCATATCGTCTTTGGTTTGTTAGGAGCTTTTTATTTGAAAAAATTCCCTCAAACAATAGAAAACCATAAATCATCACTAATTTTTAACTTTGTTTTAGGTGTTATTCATGCTGTAGCTGAGGTAATTGCTTGTGTGATTTTTTATTCAGTAACGGGAGAGGACTTCCAAAAACTATTTTATGTTCTGTTTGTTTTAGTTGGATTTGGTACTATTGTCCATAGTATGATAGACTATGTTATAGCATTAACGATTTTCAAAAGTATTCGAAAAATTCGATAGTTGTAAGAGGAGTTGTTTAGTCTATGACTTTAAATCGCAAGCAAGAATTATTGGCACTGTTAAAGCAGTCTAAAGAAGCGATAAATGGGCAGAGTTTGGCGGAACATTTTGGTGTTACCCGTCAAATTATTGTCCAAGATATTGCACTTTTGCGAGCAGATGGTGCTCAAATTATTTCAACTAACAGGGGTTATATTTATAAAAATAGTGATGATAATTCTTATGAGCATCGACTCTTTAAAGTGAATCATACGGTGAATGATATGGAAGAAGAACTTCTAGCCATTGTCGATAATGGGGGACGTATTCAAAATATCATGATTGATCATCCAGTCTATGGTGAAATTCAAACCTTGTTGAAGTTGACATGTCGTCGAGATGTTAGACATTTTTTAGATCAAGCAGCGTCAAGCGATTTTCGTCCACTATCTGAATTAACCAACGGTGTTCACTATCACCTTGTTGAAGCTGATAGTCAACAAGATTTAGATTACATTGAAGAGGCACTTGACAATATAGGATTTTTGGTCAAAGAATAATACAAAAGAGAAATGTAAAAGTAGTTGATTTCACTTGAAATCAACTACTTTTTTTGGTAAACTTATGTTAGTTTATTAACTTACGGAGGTGGCTATGTTTTCAGGACAAAAACTAAAGGAAATTCGAGAAGCGCAAGGAATGAGCCAAGCATCAGTGGCTAAGCATCTGGGAATTTCACGCTCCTCTTATTTTAATTGGGAAAATGGTAAGACAAAGCCAAATCAAAAGAATCTTACAGTATTGGCCCAACTTTTTGGCGTGGCTGAAACCTATTTTCTGTCTGAACATGAGATAGTGGAAGTTTACTTGGAACTTAATGACGAAAATCGTAAAGAAGCTTTGCGACTCACTAAGGCTCTTTTAGAAGAACAAGAAGCAGAAAAGCAGAAAGCACCTGTTATTCCGCTTTATTCTTACAAAGTTTTCGAGCGTTTATCAGCCGGAACAGGATATACTTATTTTGGTGATGGCAATTATGATGAAGTTTTCTATGATGAAGAATTAGACCATGATTTTGCTTCTTGGGTTTTTGGAGATTCTATGGAACCCACTTACTTAAATGGAGAAGTAGTGTTGATCAAACAAACTGGTTTTGATTATGATGGTGCTGTTTATGCTGTGGATTGGGATGGTCAAACCTATATCAAAAAGGTTTATCGTGAGGAAGAGGGCTTGCGTTTAGTTTCTCTTAATAAACGCTATGGTGACAAGTTTGCTCCTTATGACGAAGACCCTCGAATTATCGGTAAAATTGTCGGTAACTTCATGCCTATTGAGGCCTAACCAAGTGACAACAATTGGGCATCTCAACCTAAATCTGTTATAATATAAGTAAAGTAAAGCCAAGATTTTGGCTTTTTTTAAAAGAGTTTATATGATATTTTACTAAGGCTATTAAAGAGGAGAAAAACAAATGGCAACTATTCAATGGTTCCCTGGGCACATGTCCAAGGCCCGCCGACAGGTCCAGGAAAATATAAAGCATGTTGATTTTGTCACCATTTTAGTGGATGCACGTTTACCACTTTCAAGTCAAAACCCTATGTTGACTAAGATTGTTGGCGACAAGCCTAAGCTTTTAATTCTCAATAAATCGGATCTTGCTGACAGCAATCGGACCAAAGAGTGGCGTACTTACTTTGAGAAACAAGGCATTAAAACTCTGGCTATTAATTCCAAGGAGCAGTCTACGGTTAAATTGGTGACAGATGCTGCTAAGAGTCTTATGTCTGAGAAAATTCAACGCTTGCGTGAACGTGGAATTCAGAAAGAGACCTTGAGAACCATGATTATTGGTATTCCAAATGCAGGGAAATCAACCTTGATGAACCGTCTCGCTGGTAAAAAAATTGCTGTTGTGGGAAATAAACCTGGTGTTACAAAAGGCCAACAATGGTTGAAGTCAAATAAGGACTTGGAAATTCTTGATACTCCAGGTATCTTGTGGCCTAAGTTTGAGGATGAATTGGTTGGCTTGAAACTTGCTTTGACGGGTGCTATCAAAGACCAGCTGTTACCAATGGATGAAGTCACTATTTTTGGACTCAACTACTTTAAAACCTACTATCCAGAACGTCTCGAGGAACGTTTTAAAGGGATTGACCTTGAAGAAGAGGCTCCAGAAATCATTATGGAAATGACCCAAAAACTAGGCTTTCGTGAAGATTATGACCGTTTTTACAGTCTTTTTGTCAAAGATGTTCGTGATGGAAAACTAGGCCGTTACACACTTGATATTGTTGGGGTTGATACTGATGGCGACAATTAAAGAAGTCAAGGAACAATTAGCATCTTTGAAAGACCTAGACGACCATCGTTGGGCGACATTTGAGGAAGATAGCCGTACTGGAGTACAGACCGCTATTAAGCAACGCCGTAAGGCCATCCTGGCGGAGATTGCGGAGGATGAGCGTTTGGAAACGATGCTTAATTACGAAAAATTGCTCTATGCCCAGGGAGTTGAACTCATTGCAGGTGTTGACGAAGTTGGACGAGGCCCCCTGGCTGGACCAGTGGTTGCCGCAGCTGTTATCTTGCCAAAGCTTTGCAAAATCAAAGGCCTCAATGACAGTAAAAAAATCCCAAAATCAAAACATAAAGCCATCTATAAGCAGGTAATGAAACAAGCAGTGGCTGTCGGTATTGGTGTTAAGGACAATCATGTCATTGACGATGTCAATATTTATGAGGCAACTAAACTTGCTATGATTGAAGCTATTGAAAACCTCAGTCCTCAACCAGAACAGTTGTTAATTGATGCTATGACTTTAGATTTACCTATAGGACAAACATCAATTATTAAGGGGGATGCTAATTCCTTATCTATTGCTGCAGCATCAATCGTAGCAAAGGTAACCCGTGATAAGATGATGGCTGATTATGATCAAGAGTATCCTGGCTATGCATTTACCAAAAATGCAGGCTATGGAACTAAAGAGCATTTATCTGGTCTGGATAAACTTGGTATCACGCCAATTCATAGAAGAAGCTTTGAACCCATAAAGTCAATGCTTAAAAAGTAGGTGAGCAGAGTGATTGTAGCTATTGATATCGGAGGAACCTTTATCAAGTTTGGTTTAGTTGACGATAATTTCAATATTACCAATCAATCTAAAGTTCCAACTCCAGCAAGCATAGATGATTTCTGGGTAACTTTAGAAAATATTGTTTCATCATATGAAGATGAAATTTCGGGGATTGCTATTGCGTGCCCGGGAGAAATTAATAGTAAACGTGGCTTTGTTTTCAAGGGTGGCCTTATCCCTTATTTAACAGCTATTCCTCTTGGAACAGGTCTATCTAAAACTTTTCAATTACCTGTAAAGGTTATCAATGATGCTGATGCGGCTGCTCTGGCTGAAGCTAGATATGGTAGTCTACAAGAAGTTGATTGTGGTGCTGCCTTGGTTTTAGGTACGGGTGTTGGCTTAGGGCTCGTCTCTCAGGGAGCCCTGTTAACACCTCTCTTGGTTTCCAAATTTCTGAAAGGACCAAGTTCCCAAAGTAAGAGCCAAACGGCTCTTCCTTTCAAGTGGGCCTTGTTTAAGCAGGCACTGATTAGCCTTGTCGATAATAAAGGTTCTGCGGTAGGTTTCGTTCATGAAGCTAGTCAAATACTTGGTTTAGAACAGGATGATAGTTTAGTAGTTTTCTCCGCTTTAGATGAAAATCACTCTGAACAACTAAAACGTCTATTTAAGGACTATTGTCATGAAATTGCTGTTCTGATTCTTAATTTGCAGAGTTTATTCAAGTTGGATGGAGTTGTTATCGGTGGAGGCATCAGCAGCCAAAATGCTTTGATAGAAGGTATTGTTAATGCTTATGAAGAGTTATTTAATGAAAAGTCCGAATTAGTTTTTGAGCCGATAACAATTCAAGCTTGTCATTTCCATAACGACAGTAACCTCTTAGGAGTGGCATCATATTTTACTTCTGAAAATGCCTTATAATTAACAAAAGTTCCATGAAGGGGCTTTTTTTCTTTTTCTCTTGCGAATAAAGAAATGGAGGTATTTATATGAATAACTTTGAACTTTTTAAACTAAAAGCCGCTGGATTAACGAATTTAAACATCCTTAATATTTTAGACTATCAGAAGACTCAAGATAGAAAATTAAGTTTACGAGATATGGCAGTGGTTTCAAAGTCTAAAAATGCCGTTCTTTTTATGGAAAAATACAAGACTTTAGATATTAAGCAACTTAAGGAGCAGTATCAGCGTTATCCGACAGTATCTATTTTTGACCAGGACTATCCGATTGAGTTAAAGCACACCTACAATCCACCAGTTCTCCTCTTTTATCAAGGAAATCTTGAGTTGTTGAGTAAACCTAAGTTAGCAATTGTTGGGGCAAGGAAGTGCTCTGAAATAGGAAAACAGTCGGTTCGTAAGGTTGTTAATGAACTCGGTAATCATTTTACTATCGTTAGTGGCTTGGCGCGTGGCATTGATACCTGTGCCCATATGGAAGCTTTGAAAAATAAAGGTAACACCATTGCAGTTATTGGGACTGGACTAGACGTCTATTATCCTAAAGAAAATAAAGCTTTGCAGGACTATATGAGTAAAAATCATCTCGTGCTTTCAGAATATGCACCGAGTGAACAACCTCTCAAGTATCATTTTCCAGAACGAAATCGTATTATTTCAGGCTTGTGTCAGGGGGTTTTAGTTGTAGAAGCTAAGCTTCGATCGGGAAGTTTGATTACTTGTGAGCGTGCCATGGAGGAAGGAAGAGATGTTTTTGCTATTCCAGGAAATATTTTAGACGGAAAATCGGATGGCTGTCATCACCTCATTCAAGAGGGCGCAAAGTGTATTACGACGGGCTTTGATATCCTTTCTGAGTTTTCTTGAAAATCAAACTTCTCCTATAGAGAAAAAATTTTTTTATTGACAGTTTAAGGAAAGGACGGTATTATGTTAGTTGCTCGGTCCAAGGTGTTGCACTTTTTAATGTCTTGTGACTAAAATATAGACAGATTAATGGCGCAGCCAGTTTATAACAAAATAAGGAAATAATCTATGGCGACAGCAACGACAACAAAAACGAAAACTAAAACAACAAAGAAAACAACGGCTAAAAAGACGACTAAAAAGAGGGCGACACCAAAGAAAAATTTGGTTATCGTGGAGTCTCCTGCCAAAGCAAAAACCATTGAAAAGTACCTTGGGCGCAATTATAAAGTTGTAGCCTCTGTTGGGCATATCCGTGATTTGAAAAAATCAAGTATGTCCATTGACTTTGAAAACAATTACGAACCACAATATATCAATATTCGTGGTAAGGGCCCACTTATCAATGAATTAAAGAAAGAAGCTAAGAAAGCTAAGCAAGTCTTTCTCGCAAGTGACCCGGACCGTGAAGGAGAAGCTATTTCATGGCATTTGTCACATATCCTTGGACTGGATAATCACGATAAGAATCGAGTTGTGTTCAATGAAATCACAAAGGATGCAGTGAAAAATGCCTTTGTGGAGCCACGCGCCATTGACATGGACTTGGTAGATGCGCAGCAAGCTCGTCGTGTCTTGGACCGTATTGTGGGTTACTCAATCTCTCCACTTCTTTGGAAGAAGGTTAAGAAGGGTCTTTCTGCAGGGCGTGTCCAATCGGTAGCTCTTAAGCTTATTATTGACCGTGAGAATGAAATTAAGGCCTTTAAACCAGAAGAATACTGGACTATTGATGGTGCCTTTAAGAAGGGGGCTAAGAAGTTTCAGGCTAGCTTCTATGGCTTGGATGGTAAAAAGCTTAAGCTCAACAATAATGACGATGTTCAAGCTGTTCTTTCTCGTATCACAAGTGACGACTTCAACGTAGATAAGGTAGAGAAAAAAGAACGCCGTCGTAATGCACCATTGCCATATACAACCTCATCTCTCCAACAGGATGCTGCCAATAAGATTAACTTCCGTACACGTAAGACCATGATGGTTGCTCAGCAGTTGTACGAGGGGATTAATCTTGGTTCAGGGGCTCAGGGTTTGATTACCTATATGCGTACGGACTCAACACGTATCAGTCCGGTTGCTCAAAACCAAGCTGCTGAATTTATTACAGAACGCTTTGGTTCTAAGTATTCTAAGCATGGTAGCAAGGTGAAAAATAGCTCAGCAGCGCAAGATGCCCACGAGGCTATTCGTCCTTCAAATGTTTTTCAAACGCCAGAAAGCATTGCCAAGTATTTGGATAAGGATCAACTCAAGCTCTATACCCTTATTTGGAATCGTTTTGTAGCCAGTCAAATGACAGCTGCAGTATTTGATACGATGAAGGTGACCTTGTCTCAAAATGGTGTCATTTTCACAGCAAATGGAAGCCAAATCAAGTTTGACGGTTATATGGCCGTTTACAACGACTCTGATAAGAACAAAATGCTTCCTGATATGGCTGAGGGTGATACGGTTAAGAAGGTTGTGACAACGCCTGAACAACACTTCACCCAACCTCCTGCACGCTATTCTGAAGCGACATTGATTAAGACGCTAGAAGAAAACGGCGTTGGTCGTCCGTCTACTTATGCGCCAACGCTTGATGTTATCCAACGTCGCTACTATGTCAAATTGGTGGCTAAACGATTTGAACCAACGGAACTTGGTGAAATCGTAAATAGCTTAATCGTAGAATTCTTCCCAGACATCGTGGATGTTAAATTCACCGCCGAGATGGAAGGGAAACTCGATAAAGTCGAAATCGGTAAGGAACAATGGCAGAAGGTCATTGATGAATTCTTCAAACCTTTCCAAAAAGAATTGGAAAAAGCTGAAGAAGGTATTGAAAAAATCCAAATCAAGGATGAGCCTGCTGGTTTTGATTGCGACCTCTGTGGACACCCAATGGTCATCAAACTTGGTCGTTACGGTAAGTTCTACGCATGTAGTAATTTCCCAGACTGTCATAACACCAAGGCCATTACTAAAGAAATTGGCGTTACTTGTCCAACCTGTGGTCAAGGCCAGGTCATCGAACGTAAGACAAAACGTAATCGTGTCTTCTACGGTTGTGATCGCTATCCTGACTGTGAATTTACGTCGTGGGATATCCCTGTCGGACGTAACTGTCCTAAATCAGGCGATTACCTCGTCGAGAAGAAAGTACGTGGTGGTGGCAAACAAGTCATCTGTAGTAACGAAGAGTGTGACTACAAAGAATCTGTTGTTAAATAAAGACATAGCTATCTCAAGTTAAGACTTGGGATAGTTTTTTGTATTTTATCCAAAAAACTGATACTTTCCTTAAATTTGTTTTTTATACTAAGGATGAAAAGAAAGGAGAGTTACTATGAAACGTTTAAGTTTATCAGGTTTCCAACTCAAATATATAGCCCTCATTACTATGGTATTTGACCATATTCAATACTTTTTTGACTATACAGGGAAAATACCAATTTGGTTTACTATGATTGGGAGATTAGCGGCCCCCTTGTTCCTTTTTACTGTGATTGAAGGTTTCGTCCATACACGCAATCGAAAAAAATACTTCCTAAAGATTTATGCTTTAGCAATTTTGATGGGATTGATTCAGTTTGGGTTTTATAATTTTTTACATCCTCTTGTGAGACCAGATGGTTTCTTTCCACAAAATATGATGTTGTCGTCGTTCGCTATTTTGCTCGTTGCTCTTCAAGGTATCGCTTGGATTCAAGAAAAGAAATATCTAAAAGGAATCCCAACCTTACTTTTCCCTTTATTACTTCCATGGTTAATGGCACCTTTTTATCTGCTAAGCGCAAACAAACCTATGTTAGGTTTTCTACTAAATTTACTCAATTTTACAGTGCTACCAGTTCATACATTTATCAGCGATGGAGGGACGTGGTTGCTTTTGACTGGTATCGCTATGTATCTTTGTCATAAGAATCTTAAGAAAGAAGTGCTTGCTTTTGTGAGTGTTAGTCTTGTTTGGGTACTAATGGCGATTGTATTAGGTAGACTTTCTATTCACGACTTAATGTTTAAATACATTGAATGGATGGAAATTTTTGCAGCTCCTTTGATGCTTTGTTATAACGGTGAGAGAGGGAAAGGGTCAAAATATTTGTTCTATGTCTTTTATCCAACTCATATTTATCTACTTTACGCCTTGTCAGTTATCTTCTATAGATGATATGATAAGGGTAACTGTGAACGAAAGGAAAGCTTATGGCTCAGATACTTGTTATTGATGATCAGGAAGATATTGTGAAATTGGTTGTAAAGGCCTTAGAGCTTCAAAACCATAAGGTGACAGGACTTACAAGTGCTTTAGATTTGGATAAGAACTCGCTTCCACGGTTTGACTTGATATTGCTGGATATCATGATGCCTGATGTTGACGGTCTCCAGTTTTGTCATGAGATTCGGGAACAGGTGGATTGCCCCATACTTTTTATAACAGCCAGAACGCAAGAAGGAGATATCGTTCAGGGATTGAGCTATGGGGCGGATGATTATATTTGTAAACCATTTGGGGTTAAAGAACTTCAAGCGCGTGTGGCTGCTCACTTGAGACGGGAACATCGAGAGCGCCATCATAAGCTTTCACTTGGTGATTTTCAGTTTGATTTGTCGGCTCAGGAGCTTTATATTGAGAATCAGTTGTTAGATTTGACTAAGTCGGAGTACGGTATTTGTCAATTTTTGGCTGAAAATAAGGGCCAAGTCTTTTCAAAAGAACAAATCTACACGCATTTGTATGGCTATGAGGATAAAGGAAGTCCAACAGCAGTGGCTGAACATATTAAAAATATCCGTGCAAAGCTAAAAGAAGTTGGGCAAAATCCTATTGAAACAGTCTGGGGGATTGGTTACAAGTGGCACTAATTAAAAAACGAGAACACTCTCTAAGAACACTATTGTTATCTTATGTTGTCAGCTTGACGGTCCTATCGGCAATCAGCAGTCTTCTTATTTTGTCTTTGTTCAGCTTGTCTTATCGTTTTGGGGTAGTGATTCCAGCAAATCAAGTTGAGAGTGATTTGTCTGCTTTGAGAAGTGATATTGAAACTTCTAAGGTCTTTAATCCAAATGTCTTGCCTGATGGTACTCGCTATGTCTTTTTGACTAGGGATTTCAAGCTTAAGAAGTCTAACATGCCAGTTAACTTGCAAGAAGAATCCTTACTAAATTACCAATTCAAGAATGCTCACGGTGGAAAATACGGCTATTTTCAGTCTTTTGAAAGGTCAGATGGCATAGTCATTGTCAACTATCAACTATCACCTCGGTATCGTAACGCTTGGATGAACCAGTATTTTCCCAATGCTGATCTTATGATGATTGGTTCAATGATAGTGTCCATTTTACTCATCTTTGTTGTTTTAACATTCTTCTATGCCAATAAATTACGTCAACAGCTTAGACCAATACTGAGAGCAACTGAGAAAATAGCAGAGCAAGACTTGGATTTTCAAACCTCCCGGTCTACCATCAAGGAGTTCAATCAGGTTTTAAGTGGTTTGGATCATATGCGAGTAGCACTTCGTGAGTCTTTGATGGAAAATTGGAAGGCAGAGCAAGATAAGCAAAATCAGATTTCTGCCTTAACTCATGACCTAAAGACCCCACTGACAGTTGCTCGTGGGAATGCGGAACTCTTAGCTATGACGCCCTTAGATGAGGAGCAAACGGACTTATTAGAGCATTTTCAAAAGGGGATTACACAGGTTGATGCTTATGTTAAAGAGTTGTCCGAACTCAACAAAACGAGTTTGACGAAAACCCTGACACTTGAAGACATTTCGGTTAGGGAATTTGTTGAAGACATTTACAATCAAACCTTGTCACTAGCTCAAACCAAACAAATCAATGTTGCATTTGACAAGAAGGATATTAAGAAAGAAATCATAGGCCATTGGGACAGGTCCTTGTTGAATCGAGCTTTTATGAATATTGTTGCTAATGCGGTAGAGCATACGCCAAGTGGTAGTCAGTTGCTCTTAACTGCTAGGGTAGAAGAAGATGAATTTACGTTTATCTGCCTTGACTCTGGCCCTGGATTTTCACTTGAATCTATTGAAAAGGCTACTCAGCTCTTTTATCAAGAGGATAAGAGCAGACAAAGTCGCAATCACAGTGGTCTTGGTCTAACTATTGCCAATGATATTGTTCGCTTACATCATGGTAGTCTTTCGCTTTCAAATTGTGATAATACAGGTGGTGCTAAAGTGACTATCATTTTACCCCTTTAAATACAGATGACTCCTAGTCGCCAGACGAGGAGTTTTTTGCTATACTACTAAGAGTAAAAATGAAGAAAGATTTGTGGGGGCAGGATTTCATCTTGTTCCCGAAGAGGTATTAGTGTCATGTCTCAATCAAAAGCAGATTATATTAACGTGATTGGAGCTGGTTTGGCCGGCTCCGAGGCGGCTTATCAGATTGCCAAACGTGGTATTCCGGTAAAACTTTATGAAATGCGTGGGGTCAAAGCAACACCGCAGCATAAGACAACAAATTTTGCAGAATTAGTTTGTTCTAACTCTTTCCGTGGAGATAGCTTGACAAATGCTGTAGGGCTTCTTAAAGAAGAAATGCGTCGCTTGGACTCTATCATTATGCGTAATGGAGAAGCTCACCGTGTGCCAGCTGGTGGTGCCATGGCTGTGGACCGTGAAGGTTATGCAGAAGCAGTGACAGCTGAAATTAAGAACAATCCATTAATTGAAGTTATCCGTGAAGAAATCACAGAAATTCCTGATGATGCCATTACAGTTATTGCTTCAGGTCCTTTGACTTCTGATGCTTTAGCTAAAAAAATTCATGAGCTCAATGGTGGAGATGGGTTCTATTTCTATGATGCTGCTGCACCAATCGTTGATAAAGCGACTATTGACATGAACAAGGTTTACCTTAAGTCACGCTACGACAAGGGTGAAGCTGCTTATCTAAACTGTCCAATGACCAAGGAAGAATTTATGGCCTTCCACGAGGCCTTGACAACGGCTGAAGAAGCCCCTTTAAATTCTTTCGAAAAAGAAAAATATTTCGAAGGGTGTATGCCTATCGAAGTCATGGCTAAACGTGGTATTAAGACAATGCTCTATGGTCCTATGAAACCAGTTGGTTTGGAGTATCCTGAAGATTACAAAGGGCCACGTGACGGCGAGTTTAAGACCCCTTATGCGGTTGTGCAGCTTCGTCAGGACAATGCGGCTGGTAGCCTCTACAATATCGTTGGTTTCCAAACCCACCTCAAATGGGGAGAGCAAAAGCGTGTTTTCCAAATGATTCCAGGTCTTGAAAATGCTGAATTTGTGCGTTATGGGGTTATGCACCGCAATTCTTACATGGATTCGCCAAACTTGCTTAAACAGACCTTCCAATCAAAATCAAACCCTAACTTGTTGTTTGCTGGACAAATGACTGGTGTTGAAGGTTATGTTGAATCAGCTGCCTCAGGTTTGGTTGCCGGCATCAATGCTGCCCGTCTCTTTAAGGGTGAAGATGAGGTTATCTTCCCTCAGACAACAGCTATCGGGAGCCTTCCATACTATGTGACACATGCTGAAAGCAAACATTTCCAACCAATGAATGTTAATTTCGGTATTATCAAAGAATTGGAAGGCCCACGTATTCGTGACAAAAAAGAGCGCTATGAAAAAATTGCTGAGCGAGCTCTTAAAGATTTACAAGCTTTTATTCAAGCATAGAAAATAACAAAATCCCTTACTGTATTGGTAAGGGATTTTGTAATTAGCAGCATAATCACGCTAATGAAAAATAGTTAATTTGTTACCTGTCATATAGTTAGAGACTATAAAAGGCCCAAGTCTGCAAAAAGTGGCATCCTGTGGTAAAATGAAAAGAAAATAATGAAAGTTGAAATCATGCAAAAAACATTATTTATCATTAAACCAGATGCTGTTAAACGTCACCTCGTTGGACAAGTCATTGACCGTATTGAGCGACGTGGCTTTACTATTGAACGTATGGAAATGCTAACTCTTGACCTAGAGCGCCTTAAAAAGCATTATGCTCAGTTGGTAGATAAGCCATTCTTCTCTAGTATTACAAACTATATGATGAGTGGGCCAGCAATTATTGGAATTCTTTCGGGGCCAGGTGTTATCAAATCATGGCGTGATATGATGGGAGCGACAAATCCTGGTGAAGCTGCTCCTGGCACAATTCGAGGTGACTTTGCGACCGCACCCGATGAACATGGTATACAAAATATTGTTCATGGATCTGATTCAGAAGAATCTGCGGCTCGAGAAATCGAGCTTTGGTTTGGTGAATAACATGGATTTAAAGCAGATTCAAAATGATATAGCCCAAGGTGGATTGCTCATTGATGTTCGTAGTCCGGAAGAGTATGCAGAAGGTCATGTTAAGGATGCTTTATTAATACCTCACACGCAGTTTTTCACAGCTGACATTCCAGCTAAAAAAGACGATTCAATTTACCTTTATTGTAAAATGGGACCTCGGGCTGACTTTGCTGCATCAGTGCTTCATGAGAGAGGTTATAGCAATGTTACCAACCTTGGTGGCTTGGACGACATGGAAGCACTAGGCTTTGAGTTCGTTTTATAATAGGACAAAATAACAGATATTCCTTATCTATTTTCAGAAAAGTATGACATTTACTTGACAACGCTTTCATATAAGCGTAAAATCTTATTTAAGTTAAGACAAAGCTTATGAAAATGACTTTGCCAGAACTTGACTAACTTTGCGTATTCCGATTGAGATAAGCTTTGTTGGATCAACGAAGTAGGGCCTCAATTGGTAGAGGAGGATTTTATATGTCTAAAGTTGCTATTGTTACAGGTGCAGGTCAAGGTATTGGTTTTGCGATTGCAAAACGTTTAGTTGAAGATGGATTTAAAGTTGGGATTTTAGATTACAATGCTGAAACTGCTGATAAAGCGGTAGCTGAATTGTCAGCAGACAAAGCATTTGCGGTTGTAGCAGATGTGTCTAAACAAGCTGAGGTAGCAGCAGCCTTCCAAAAAGTTGTTGATCACTTTGGCGATTTGAACGTTGTTGTCAATAATGCCGGTGTCGCACCTACAACTCCACTTGATACAATCACTGAAGAACAATTCCATCGTACATTCAATATCAATGTAGGTGGTGTGATCTGGGGTGCCCAAGCTGCCCAAGCACAATTTAAAGCTCTTGGACATGGTGGTAAAATCATCAATGCGACTTCACAAGCTGGTGTCGTTGGGAACCCTAACTTGACTATCTATGGTGGTACTAAATTTGCAGTTCGTGGTATCACACAAACTTTGGCGCGTGATTTGGCTGATTCAGGTATTACTGTTAATGCCTACGCACCAGGTATTGTTAAGACACCAATGATGTTTGACATTGCACACGAAGTTGGTAAAAATGCTGGTAAAGATGATGAATGGGGTATGCAAACATTCGCAAAAGATATCACTTTGAAACGTCTTTCTGAGCCTGAAGATGTGGCAGCTGCAGTAAGCTTCCTTGCTGGACCTGACTCAAACTACATCACTGGTCAAACAATCATCGTTGATGGTGGTATGCAATTCCATTAAGATTAAGAGGGAGAGCGGAAGCTCTCTTTTTTTCTTGAAGAATCATAATATTTCTGATAATATAAGGTTAAATAATTACGCTTAAAGGAGTCTTCCTATGTCAGACATTTTACACTATATTGCTGAGCACCCATTTTTCAGCCTCATTCTATTGGGAATTGTCGTGTTAGCTTTTGGTTTAGCACCATTTTCAAGCAGTTCAACAGAGAACAAACGTTCAGCTATTATTAATAAGCACTACAACGATACTTTTAAGAAGTAGGATGACTTAACCGGAATCAGAAAGCAGATATTAGAGATAGGCAAATGCCTGTCTTTTTTGTATAATAGAAGGTAACGATTAGTTTATCTATAATCACAAGTAAGAACTAGGAAAGATAAGAATGCCAAATATTGAAGAATTAAAACAACGACAGGAGAAGATTCGTAACTTCTCGATTATTGCCCATATTGACCATGGTAAATCAACGCTTGCTGACCGTATCTTGGAAAAGACTGAGACAGTGTCTAGTCGTGAGATGCAGGCGCAACTCCTTGATAGTATGGACCTTGAGCGCGAACGTGGAATCACTATTAAACTAAATGCCATTGAGCTCAACTACACAGCTAAGGATGGTGAAACCTACATTTTCCACCTTATTGACACACCAGGACACGTGGACTTTACTTATGAGGTGTCTCGTTCTCTTGCTGCCTGTGAAGGTGCTATCCTTGTAGTAGATGCTGCTCAAGGGATTGAAGCACAGACACTCGCCAATGTTTACTTGGCACTTGATAATGACTTGGAAATTTTGCCGGTTATTAATAAGATTGACCTTCCAGCCGCAGATCCTGAACGTGTCCGTACAGAAATTGAAGATGTTATTGGTCTAGATGCCTCTGAAGCAGTGCTTGCCTCAGCCAAGGCCGGTATTGGTATCGAGGAGATTCTTGAGCAAATCGTAGAAAAGGTTCCTGCGCCTCAAGGCGATGTAGATGCGCCACTTCAAGCCCTTATCTTTGACTCTGTTTACGATGCTTACCGTGGGGTTATCCTCCAAGTGCGTGTGGTTAACGGAATGGTGAAACCTGGCGATAAGATTCAAATGATGTCTAATGGTAAGACCTTTGACGTTACTGAGGTGGGTATCTTCACACCTAAGGCTGTTGGCCGTGACTACCTTGCGACTGGTGATGTTGGTTATGTGGCAGCCTCAATCAAGACTGTCGCGGATACCCGTGTCGGTGATACAGTAACACTTGCGAACAATCCAGCGGCAGAGCCACTTCATGGCTATAAGCAAATGAATCCAATGGTCTTCGCCGGTCTTTATCCAATTGAGTCTAATAAATACAATGACTTGCGTGAAGCTCTTGAAAAGCTCCAGTTGAACGATGCCAGTCTTCAGTTTGAGCCTGAAACGTCTCAAGCCCTTGGTTTTGGTTTCCGTTGTGGTTTCTTGGGTCTTCTTCACATGGATGTTATCCAAGAGCGTTTGGAACGTGAGTTTAACATCGATCTCATTATGACAGCACCATCGGTAGTTTACCATGTTAACACTACTGATGGTGACATGCTTGAAGTGTCTAACCCATCTGAGTTTCCAGATCCTACACGTATTGATGCTATCGAAGAACCTTATGTTAAAGCTCAAATCATGGTTCCTCAAGAGTATGTTGGTGCGGTTATGGAGTTGGCGCAACGTAAACGTGGTGATTTTGAGACTATGGAATACATCGATGATAATCGTGTTAACGTTATCTATCAGATTCCACTTGCTGAAATCGTCTTTGACTTCTTTGATAAATTGAAGTCATCAACTCGTGGTTATGCAAGTTTCGATTATGAATTGTCAGAATACCGTCGCTCACAATTGGTGAAAATGGATATTCTCCTTAATGGTGACAAGGTCGATGCCCTTAGCTTCATCGTGCATAAGGAATTTGCCTACGAGCGTGGAAAACTTATCGTTGATAAACTTAAGAAAATCATTCCACGTCAACAATTCGAAGTGCCCATTCAAGCGGCTATCGGTCAAAAAATTGTTGCTCGTACTGATATTAAGGCCCTTCGTAAAAACGTCTTGGCGAAATGTTACGGTGGCGACGTTTCACGTAAACGTAAACTCCTCGAAAAACAAAAAGCCGGTAAGAAACGTATGAAAGCCATCGGTTCGGTGGAAGTACCCCAAGAAGCCTTCTTGTCTGTGCTTTCAATGGACGAAGAAGAGAAATAAGAGTAATAGTCAGAATGTGATGTTCTGGCTATTTTTGTAAAAAAGTTATGATAAAGAAGATTCTAAAATTTCCCTTCTCCAAGCGTGGAAGGATTTATACTGCGGCTATACTCATGCTTTTCTTTTTAGGAAATGCATATACAAAGCACAAATTTCATGAAAAAGCTGTAGAAGAGTTGCAGACGGCCCTAAAAGCAGATAAGGTAACTTCCAATGAGATTTTTGGTAGTCGTCAACAATATGTTGCCATTAGTCATGAAGAACCCACTTATTATAATTCTGAAGATAATGTAGCTACTGAATTAATTGGTAGAAATCATTTTGTTCGCTATTACGATACCATGAGTAGTCTGCATCAAGCTCATTTGGTAGTTTATGATATTAACAAAAATTTTGAAAAGAAAATTATTAATTTGACCCCATATTTGAAGAAAATCAAAAATTTTGAAGATATTAAGGAGTTTGGTGTGTCTTTAAGAGAGATTGATGGTTATGATTATGTTTTCTTGACTACTTCTCAAAGCGATAAGCAATTTGCTTATAATCTCGATACCAATCAATTTTTAACTAGAGACCTACCAGATTATTCTTACAGTAAAGATGAATTGCTTTATTTCGGTGATAGGAGTTCTGCTCGTAATCAGGTGAATGACAGTAATATGTGGGGCTATTTAAAAAGAGAGGGAAACTTAGATGAGCTTTTAAAGAAATTGCCAGCTCAAAAAGACAGCTATTTATCAGCACACCTCAATGTTATCCAAGAGATCGATAATGTAGATACTTCAAAACAAGAGAATCAGATTAATCTATTTAATGAAAATCCTGAAGTTAAGCATATTTACGAAGAGGCTGTTAATCAAACAACAAATAGTGATACGTTAAAGAAATTTAAACTATTGACCCGTCAAGGTAAGGAAGGGGATTTTCCAGCCGGTCCAACTGAGCCAGTGAAAAGTTTCCTACCTAATAAACCAAGAGAGCCAAAGAAACTTCCAGAATTTAATGCTCTCCCTGATTCTATTTTTCCTTTTAAAACCTTAAGTTTTAGTGACATTCTTAATAAGAAGGCTCAACAAGACTACCAGAGAGACTATCGAGCTTACGAAAAAGTACGTCAAAAAGCTAAGGAAGATTATAATAGAAAATATAAGGCCTATAAAAAGAAGTTAGCTAAATATGAGTCTTTTAGAGATAGGGAATACGACAAACAATCACAAATCTATTTCTCCCCTCAAGAGCAGACCAATGATATTTTACATTGGTTGGGAACAAATGGAGAGCAAGCAATTGTAATTTCTGTAGAGGATGGTGCTGGTATTAAGAAAGATATTCATTCTTTTACTGATATAAAGGATTGGGTAGATGAACATGATGACGATAACAATATAAAATCTGACTTTAGAGACTATAAAGAAGTTAAATAATACTCTCATGGGTCTTGTAGTCTTAATAGGAAACCCATTACAAGATTTTTTCCCATCTTTAGGCTATAATAGACAAAAAGAAGCGTTGGGAGGTTGCTATGGAGATTACAAACTTTATTCCCAGTCAGCGACAGGCTATTTTGGAGCGTTTTCAGCAGGTGGAGGACTTGGGGTTTGGAGCTATTCGCATTGAGATGAAGGTCTCTAACCCTATCGGTATTATCTATGAGTGTTACCTCATAGCTGGTGACAATTATTTTTCGGATCAGCCTGTGGTCTCTTTCCGTATTTTGTATGAAAAAGATGTCGAGCGTATTTCTTTGGATGTGAATGATATTCCAGGACGCTCCAGTCTATCCAATTATTTACAACTTTTGAATATTTTTGAGGCTTTGCAAAATTATTTGAATCGTGAATTTTCTGGCTCCTTGTCAACTGTAGTGGGTTGATGAAAAGTTACAACCTGGAGAGGACCAAATTGGTTCTCTCCTTTTTGATGTTCAAAGCAATGAGAATTCTCGTTTTAAAGTTTTCAAAGTTCCGGAAGCCAAAAGCATTTCGCTTGATGACTTTGATGAGGTTATTTGTGGCTTCAAGTTTTGCGTTTGAGTAGGGAAGTTCCAGTGCATTAATGATCTTATCCTGATCTCTCAAAAATGTCCTAAAAATGGTCTGGAAGATAGGATTCACAGTAGAAATAGTTTCTGTGATCAATTCAAAGAAATAGCCAGCGTGCTTCTCTTGAAAATGAAACAGTAAGAGTTGATAGAGTTCATAGTGATCTCTAAGATCTTGAGAGTAAGAAAGAAGTTTTTCGAGAATCTCTTTATTGGTCAAATGCGCCCGAAATGTCGGACGATAAAATCGTTTTCTGCTAAGTGTAGAGCTATCTTGTTGAATGAGTTTCCAGTAACGTTTCAATGCCTTATATTCGTGTGATTTCCGATCAAACTGATTCATAATTTGGATGCGTACGCGATTCATAGCTCGACTGAGATGCTGGACAATGTGAAAACGGTCGAGAACGATTTTAGCGTTAGGAAAAAGTTTTCTGGCAATATCATAGTAGGGACTAAACATGTCCATGGTAATGACTTTCACGTGACTTCTTGTCTTTCTAGAATAACGAAGGAAATGATTGCGAATAGTTGCTTGAGTCCGTCCATCTAGGATAGCTACGATCTTTCTTGTATCGTAGTCCTGTGCAATAAAGCTCATCTTACCTTTCTTGAAGCTGTACTCATCCCAGCTCATGTGTTCTGGAAGGTGGTTAAGATCAGATTTGAACTCGAACTCTTTCAATTTACGGATGACTGTCGAAGTAGAGACCGATAAACTTTCGGCAATAGCAGTCATAGGGACTTTCTCGATTAATTTTTGAGTGATTTTCTGGTTGATGATCGTTGAGATTTGGTGGTTCTTTTTGACTAAGGAAGTCTCTGCGACAGCCATTTTTCCGCATACTTTACAGCGAAAACGGCGTTTTCTTAATCGAATAAGAATTTTGTAGCCCGCACACTCTAGATAGGGAATTTTAGATTCTTTTTGGAAGTCATATTTAGCCATTTGTCCTTGACAATCGAGACACTTAGGAGCAGGATAATCTAGCTTAGCGATGATTTCTTTATGTGTTCCAGCATCCAGATAATCCAAGATTATGATGTTCTTGTCTTTAATTCCGAGTATGTTTGTGATAAAATTTAATTGTTCCATAAGATTCTTTCTAATGAGGGTTTGGTCACTTTTTCATTATAGGTCTTATGGGGCTTTTTTTCTACAACAAAATCGGCTCCATAATTCCTATGGTGGTTTTACCCACTACAGAAATTATAGAGCCAATTTTCTAAAGTCAAAAACACATAAACATCTGATAGCATTCAGGTGTTTATTTTGATTTAGAAGTGCAAAAATTCACAATCTTTTTTTCACAAGAATGCTTAAAAACTGTGCTATAATGATAAAAGAATTGTGAAGTGATTAAAGTTTGTGAAAAATCGATCAGGCTTTGACCCTTTATGACTTATATTTGAAAGGAAAGTAGGCTCTGTAGTTGATGAGCCAAAAGGACTTGGTTAATGTCAGAAGGAAAGCAATTGTATGGTGCTGATTTAGTGGTTGATAGCTTGATTAACCACGATGTTAAGTATGTTTTCGGGATACCTGGAGCGAAAATTGATAGGGTTTTTGATACGCTTGAAGATAAGGGGCCGGAATTGATTGTTGCTCGTCATGAGCAAAATGCAGCTTTTATGGCTCAAGGAGTTGGTCGAATTACCGGAAAACCCGGTGTTGTCTTGGTGACATCTGGTCCCGGTGTTTCTAACTTGGCGACTGGTTTGGTTACGGCAACTGATGAAGGGGACCCTGTTCTTGCTATTGGTGGTCAGGTTAAGCGTGCAGACCTCTTGAAACGTGCCCACCAATCAATGAATAACGTTGCTATGTTAGAGCCAATCACGAAGTATGCAGCTGAAGTCCATGATGCCAATACCCTTTCTGAGATTGTAGCCAATGCTTATCGTCATGCCAAAGCAGGTAAGCCTGGTGCAAGTTTCATTTCTATTCCTCAAGACGTTACAGACGCTCCAGTCAGTGTCAAGGCTATTAAGCCATTGACTGATCCAAAACTGGGGTCAGCTTCTGTCTCTGATATTAATTATTTGGCACAAGCCATTAAAAATGCGGTTTTGCCAGTTTTCCTTTTGGGGAATGGTGCTTCATCAGAGGCGGTAACTCAGTCTATCCGTCAAATTTTGGAGTATGTTAAATTGCCAGTGGTAGAAACTTTCCAAGGAGCAGGTATTGTTTCTAGAGACCTCGAAGAGGACACTTTCTTTGGCCGTGTTGGGCTTTTCCGTAATCAACCTGGTGATATGTTGCTTAAAAAAGCAGACTTGATTATAGCAATCGGTTATGACCCAATCGAGTATGAAGCACGAAACTGGAATGCTGAGATTTCAGCTCGTATCATTGTTATCGATGTAGAACCTGCTGACGTTGATACTTATTTCCAACCAGAACGTGAGTTGATTGGTAATGTTGAAGCAACTTTGGATTTGCTTTTGCCAGCAATCCAAGGATATCAATTACCTGAAGGCTCAGTTGAATATCTTAAAGGTTTGAAAGATACTGTCGTTGATGATGTCAAATTTGACCGTCAGCCTGAAGAAGGTACGGTCCATCCACTTGATTTGATTGAAGTCTTGCAAGATCAAACTGAGGATGATATGACGGTTACAGTTGACGTTGGTAGTCACTATATCTGGATGGCGCGTTATTTCAAATCTTATGAACCTCGTCATTTGCTATTCTCAAACGGGATGCAAACCTTGGGTGTTGCTCTTCCTTGGGCGATTTCTGCAGCCTTGGTTCGTCCAAAGGAAAAGGTTATCTCAATTTCTGGTGATGGTGGTTTCCTCTTCTCTGGACAAGAGTTGGAAACAGCGGTTCGTTTGAAACTGCCAATTGTTCATATCATCTGGAATGATGGGCATTATAATATGGTGGAATTTCAGGAAGAAATGAAGTATGGTCGCTCGTCAGGGGTTGACTTTGGCCCTGTTGATTTTGTAAAATATGCTGAGAGCTTTGGTGCCAAGGGCTATCGTGCGACAAGCAAAGAAGCCTTTGCGCAATTACTTCAACAAGCACTTCAAGATTCTGATAATGGACCTGTTCTTATAGATGTGCCAATAGACTACAAAGACAATATTAAACTCGGCGAAACTATCTTGCCTGATGAATTTTATTAAGAAGAAGGTGTACACATGTCTGAAGCCATAAAATTATTTCAATATAATACCTTGGGAGCCTTAATGGCTGGGCTTTACGGGGGTACGTTAACAGTTGGTGAACTTTTAGAACATGGGGACTTGGGGCTTGGAACCCTTGATTCCATTGATGGGGAGCTAATTGTCCTTGATGGTAAAGCTTATCAGGCCAAGGGGTCAGAAGGTAAGGTTGAGGTTGTTGAGGTTGCTGCTAATGAAAAAGTACCTTATGCAGCTGTAGTTCCACACCAAGCCGAAGTTATCTTCCGACAACGCTTTGAAATGACTGATAAGGAACTTGAAGAACGTATTGAATCTTACTATGATGGGGTTAATCTCTTCCGTTCCATCAAAATTAAGGGTCACTTTAAGCACATGCATGTTCGTATGATTCCTAAATCTGCCCCGGATACTAAGTTTGCAGAGGTGGCAACACATCAGCCGGAGTATGAAGCTGATAATATTTCAGGTACCATTGTTGGTATTTGGACTCCTGAGATGTTCCATGGAGTTAGTGTAGCTGGCTATCATTTACACTTTATTTCGGATGATTTGTCTTTCGGTGGGCACGTTATGGACTTCATTATTGATAATGGTATTGTTGAAGTCGGTCCAGTTGACCAACTCGATCAACGTTTCCCAGTTCAAGATCGTCAGTATCTCTTCGCTAAATTCAATGTCGATGAAATGCGTGAAGATATTACCAAGGCTGAGTAAGCTCGTTTAAAGATAATATTCGATTATAGTTAGAACTTTCCTAGATGATTGGGAAAGTTTTTTTTATAATTATTTCTATATCGAAATAATTGACAGATGTAATGAGTAGATTTACAATAGATGTAGAAAGTTCGATATAGAAGAAAAAGGAGACAAAATAGACAAGATGTTAGGAGGCTACCAAGCTCTACAGATTCGTTTGTTGAACGGGCGACTGTTTCAAAAGTTGCTGAGCAAGGAACCAGATGCCCAATACCGAAGTGAACAGGGGAAAATTTTAACGATTCTGTGGAAGCAAGAATTGGGGTGCGCTACTGCGACCGATATTGCTCTTGCGACAGGTCTAGCCAATAATACATTGACCAGTATGGTTAAGAAGTTGGCAGAACAAGGTTTGGTCACGATTCAACCTTGTACGCAGGATAAAAGAAAAAAATATATTTCTTTGACAGACCTCGGTTGGGCGCAAAAAGAAATTGGGAATCGTGTCAGCAAGGAACTGGGAGAGATTTTCTACCAAGGTTTTTCTGACCAAGAAATTCGAGAATTTGAGGCCTATCAAGAGCGGATTATCTCAAATCTAAAAGCTAAAGAGAATGAACTGTAGAAAAAGAGGAGTACCTTATGAAAGCAGTTGTTGTGAGCACTCCAGGTGGACCAGAGGTATTAGAAGTTGTCGAACGACCAAAACCAATCCTGAAGGCAGGTTGGACTCTGGTAAAAATCCAAGGATTTTGTATCAATCACAGTGAAATTTTTACTCGCAAGGGACAATCACCATCTGTGAAATTTCCTCGTGTGTTAGGGATTGAGTGTGTTGGTCTTGTGGAAGAAACGACACGACCGGATTTGAAGATTGGTCAGCAAATCATTTCCATTATGGGGGAGATGGGGCGTGACTTTGATGGAGGCTATGCAGAGTATACGCTTCTCCCAAATGAGCAAATTTATCCGATCAAGACAGAACTTGATTTGGAAAGTTTGATCGCTCTTCCTGAGACCTATTACACGGCTTTTGGCTCTTTTCTTAACCTCAAGATTGAGGAGAGAGACAGCGTGTTAGTTCGCGGAGCAACCAGTGGTGTAGGAATTGCCTTTGCTAGACTGCTAAAAGGCAAATTTCCTAAGGTTCATCTGGCGGGAACTAGCCGAAATTTAGCCAAGAAAGACCAATTGAAGGCGGTAGGATTTGATCAGGTAATTTTGGAGAAGGATGGTGTCTTGCAAACGCAAGAGCAGTTCAATAAGGTTTTGGATCTTGTCGGTCCCAGTGCTATTCTCAATACTTTTGCGCGGACAGCAGAAGGCGGGATGATCTGTTCTTGTGGCCTTCTGGGTGGTCAGTGGACTGTTCCAGACTTTGATCCGATTGAGATGCTCTCTCGCAATCTCTACTTGACGACCTTTGCTTCTGGCAATGTGTCTCCAGACAAGCTTCAGGCTTTGGTAGATTTTGTGGAGCAGTATCATGTGGATGTACGACCTGAAAAGGTTTATCAGATTGAGCAAATTCAGGAAGCGCATGCTTATCTGGAAGGAAGCCATTCTTTCGGCAAAGTGATCGTGAAAAATGAGGATGATTTATGATTGAATACAAACACGTAGCCTTGCGCTACACAGAAAAAGCCATTTTAAAAGATGTCAATCTCCATATTGAAGATGGAGAATTTATGGTGCTCGTAGGCCCTTCAGGATCTGGAAAGACCACCATGATCAAGATGATCAATCGGCTACTTGAGCCGACTGATGGCAATATCTACATGGATGAAAAACGCATCAAGGACTATGATGAACGGGAGTTACGTCTCAGTACCGGCTATGTGCTTCAAGCCATTGCCCTCTTTCCTAATTTGACAGTTGCGGAAAATATTGCCCTCATTCCTGAGATGAAGGGTTGGACCAAGGAGCAAATTGCCTCTAAAACCGATGAACTCTTGGACAAGGTTGGTCTGCCTGCTGCAGAGTATGCAAAGCGCAAGCCAAGTGAGTTATCTGGTGGGGAGCAACAACGGATTGGGATTGTGCGTGCCATCATTGGGAAACCAAAGATTCTATTGATGGACGAACCATTTTCAGCCTTGGATGCTATTTCTCGCAAACAGTTGCAGAGTCTCATAAAAGACTTGCATAAAGAATTTGGCATGACGACAATCTTCGTTACCCACGATACAGACGAGGCCTTGAAATTAGGCGACCGGATTGCAGTGCTACAGGAGGGAGAGATTGTACAAGTAGCGGATTCTGAGACCATTCTTGCCCAGCCATCCAACGACTTTGTCGCAGATCTATTTGGAGGTGCTCACTATGTCTAAACTACTTGCAACCTTTCAAGAACGCTTTGGGGACTGGCTTACAGCCCTCGGACAACACTTACAATTGTCTCTTTTGACCTTAATTATTGCTATTTTCATCTCAATTCCTTTGGCTATTTATCTTAGTACGCGCGATCGTGCGAGTAACTGGGTCTTGCAGATTGCTGGGATCTTTCAAACCATCCCTTCTATGGCCCTTCTGGGACTCTTTATCCCTATTATGGGGATTGGGACCTTGCCTGCTTTGACGGCACTCGTTATTTATGCCATTTTCCCCATCCTTCAAAATACTATTACAGGATTGTGTGGGATTGACCCCAGTTTAGAAGAAGCAGGGATTGCCTTTGGGATGACCAAATGGGAGCGCCTCAAGAAGTTTGAAATACCTCTTGCCATGCCTGTGGTGATGTCAGGTGTGCGAACTTCTGCAGTAATGATTATCGGGACAGCAACCTTGGCAGCACTTATCGGGGCTGGAGGACTTGGTTCCTTTATCCTTTTAGGGATTGACCGCAATAATGCCAGTTTGATTTTAATTGGTGCCCTATCTTCGGCACTCTTAGCCATCACCTTTAACCTTCTGCTCAAATGGATGGAAAAGGCCAAATTACGGACCATCTTTACGGCCTTTGCAGTCATGATCCTCGGATTGGGAGCTTCCTATGTTCCGAGTCTTCTCCCCAAACCAGAAAAAGAAAACCTGATCATTGCTGGGAAGTTAGGGCCTGAACCTGAAATTCTAGCTAATATGTATAAGATCTTGATCGAGAAAAATACGGATATGACAGTGACTGTTAAACCAAATTTTGGCAAGACCACTTTCCTCTATGAAGCTCTGAAAAAAGGGGATATTGATATCTATCCAGAATTTACAGGCACCGTGACGGAAAGTCTCCTCAAGCCGGCGCCACAAGTCAATCATGATCCAGAAGCAGTCTATCAAGCTGCCCGAGATGGTATTAAGCAACAAGACGACCTGGCCTTGCTCAAACCTATGGCATATGAAAATACCTATGCTGTTGCAGTGCCTAAGAAAATTGCTCAAGAGTATGGACTCAAGACCATTTCTGACTTGAAAAAGGTGGAAGGGCAGCTTAAGGCAGGCTTCACCCTAGAGTTTAATGACCGACAGGATGGGAACAAGGGCTTGCAGAAAGTCTATGGTCTTGATCTACAAGTCTCCACCATGGAGCCAGCCCTTCGTTATCAGGCTATCCAGTCCGGTGAGATCCAGATAACAGATGCTTACTCAACGGATGCGGAGCTTGCTCGCTATGACCTTGTGGTTCTAGAGGATGACAAACAACTCTTCCCACCTTATCAAGGGGCGCCCCTTATGAAAGAAGCTCTTCTTAAGAAACATCCAGAATTGGAAGGCATTCTAAACAAGTTAGCTGGTAAAATCACAGAGAAGCAAATGAGCCAGATGAACTACCAAGTGGGAGTAGAAGGTAAACCAGCTGCCCAAGTAGCGCATGACTTTTTGGTAAAAGAAGGAGTTATCAAGAAATAAAGAAAACTTTGTACAAAAAGTAACTTTTTAAAGTTGCTTTTTTTAGATACCATTTGTCTGTTTTCTATCCTATTTTCAGATATAATAAAGATAAAAAGTTAAGGAGTCGTCCATGCCAATTAGTCAATATACCATCCCACAATTTATCGTTGATGCTTTCACAGATACCGTTTTTAAAGGCAACCCGGCTGCTGTTTGTCTTTTGGATGAATGGTTATCGGATAATACCTTGCAGAATATCGCCAGAGAAAATAATCTCTCTGAGACAGCTTTTACGGTTAAAAATGATGATTACTATGAATTACGTTGGTTTACTCCGGGTGGAGAAATCGATTTGTGTGGTCATGCTACTTTGGCAACGGCCTTTGTTCTCTTTCAATTTAAAGAAAAAGAAGCTGAAAATCTTACCTTTGCAACACAAAGTGGCGAACTTGTGGTTACTAAGAAAGCTGAGTATTATGAGCTTAATTTCCCAGTATATTCTATGCAGCAAGTTCCAGTCACAAGTGAGATGGAAGAAGCAATCGGAGTGCGTCCGCTTGAAGCGTGGCTTGGAAGGGACCTAGTTTGTATCCTCCCTCATGAAAATGATGTCATTGCTGCGACTCCAGATTTCGATAAAGTTAAAGCTTTAGATGGACTACTTTTAAATATCACTGCTAGAGGGGAAAAATACGATACTGTTACACGAAGTTTTGCTCCAAAATTATCCATTGAGGAGGATCCAGTTTGTGGGTCAGGTCATTGTCATGTCATTCCTCTATGGGCTAATAAGTTAGGACAAGTAGAATTTAGAGCTTATCAAGCCTCTGAGCGAAGTGGGAACCTTAGTTGTCATATAGAAGGAAATCGGATTTACCTTGCAGGAAAAGCTGCCCTCTATAGTCGTGGCGAGATTTATGTAACAGACTAGATGTTGTCTTGTTAAAAAAAGAAGTATAAGCAATAACGATTAAAGTCATTATAAAAACAAAAGATGTCTAGCAGAAGCTAGGCATTTTCAATTACCGAACTTTTTCGCAGAATTTTCAGAAAAAACTTGACAATTTCGAGAATAAGCGTATGATATGAGTAAGAACTCGAAAATAGTATTTTTACTATATTAACTTATGTCGACTACGGTTAGTAAAGTGATAAGACCTAAGAGTTCAGTTGACTATACTATAGAGCGTTGCGTCCGAAAGTCTAAACAGACACGGCTCTTTAAAAACAAAAGGAGAAGATTATGAAAACAGAACCTATTCATCGTACCAGTATGTGGAAGTTTAAGTTAAGTGCTGCCACCATGACTTTGATTCCCGCTGCCGTGGGGATTAACTATGTTGCCAAAGCTTTGGCGGAGGGGTTAAAGTTGCCCGTTTGGCTGGGGTCTTTGGGAACCTTTCTTGCCAGCATGTTGGCTGGGCCGGTTGCCGGTGCCATCAGTGGTTTCATCAACAACGTGGTCTATGGGCTGACCTTATCGCCAATTTCAACCGTGTATGCGATTACCAGCATCGGAATTGGGATTGCTGTTGGAGTTTTGCACGCCAATGGGTGGTTCTCGTCAGCGCGACGAGTATTTGTTTCTGCGATTATTATTGCCATCGTTTCAGCTGCCATTTCAACGCCACTCAACCTCATCTTTTGGAAGGGTCAGACCGGTGTCGTTTGGGGTGACTCATTGTTTGTGGTAATGTTAGCCAATCATGTACCAAGGTGGCTGGCCTCATTTACCGATGAGTTTGTCTTGGATATTTTGGATAAAGTCTGCGTGGCCTACCTGGCATTCTTCATCTATCGTCAGCTGCCGAAGCGTCTGGTGCACTTCTTTAGCGGTGATAAATGATGACTGATCAAACATTGATTTCTGGAGCGCCACGGGTCAAGTTCAAGTGGTACCAGGTGATCGATCCGATTACTAAGCTCTTGTTCATCTTGGACATGACGTTGTTGAGCTTTGCCAGTATGAATTTATTTCTTCAGGCCGGATTAATTCTTGTCGCAACACTGCTATTGTTATTTTCCAAATTGAGTTCTACCATCTTTAAGGCGCTGGGATTCAGCCTGTTTATGATTTGCACCATGCTGATCATCCAAGGGGTATTTTACAGTCGGAATCAAACTGTGCTGTTTTCTGTGCTTGGGGTGTCGTTCTACAAAGAAGGACTGATTTACGCCACCACTCTGGGTTGTCGAGTATTGGTGATTATTTTGACCAGTGGCTTTTTTATGGTGACCACGAGTATTTCAGAAAACGCGGCCTATTTGGAACTGTCCGGATTGTCTTATAAAACCGTCTACGTTCTGATGTCGGTGTGTTATATTTTGCCGGAAATGATGCGCAATATGCGGAAAATCCAGCAGGTACAAAAAGTTCGCGGAACCAATCCGCAAAAAACGTTGATTCAGAAATCAAAGTCAGTCCTGCCGGTTCTAATTCCATTGGTGATTAAGACCTTGGATCAATCGATGACGCGGTCGATTTCTCTCCAGCTGAGAGGTTTTGATAATCTCAACCGGACTGTCAGAACCTCCCAGCGCGTGTATCGCCTGTCGCGGACGCTGCACATTGGTCTGACTGGATTGGCAATTTTATTGATTGGGTGGAAGATATGGACGAAGATAAACGGATTGTAATTGAAAATTTGACCACCCGTTATCCGGGTACTGAGCAACCACAACTGCGTCAGATTAACGCGGAGGTTCATACCGGCCAGGTGGTTGGGATTATCGGGAATAGCCACTCCGGCAAATCGACTTTGTGCCGCGTGCTGGCAGGGGTCATTCCCAAAATGGTGTCTGCTGAGATTGAGGGCGACTGGCACATGTTTGGCCAGCGAGTGTCCGACAATTGGCCCGTTTATAATGCCATGAATGGAGTTGTATTGCAAAATCCAGCTGGCCAACTAAGCGGGTTGGCAGACACGGTTGCCGATGAAATCGCCTTTGACTTGATTAATCAGGGAATGGCTGAAGGACTGATTCAAAAACGGGTTGAAGAAGTTGCCACGCAAATGGGGCTGATTGAACAGCTGAATTTGCGTCCCGAGAGCCTTTCCGGTGGTCAGATCCAGCGGTTGGCAATTGCCACGGCGATTGTGGCTAACCCGGCTGTTTTGATTATGGATGATCCGACCAGTCAGATGGATCCCCTTGGCCGCCGACAATTTTTCCAATGGCTGGCCCAAGTCAAAGAGACGACTGTCTTCATTGTCACCAGTGAAATTGACGATTTGTGCGAAGTCGCCGACCTTGTGTGGGTGCTGCACGAGGGTCAAATGGTAGCCCAGGGCAGGCCGGGTGAGGTGTTTAATCATTTGGCAGCTGACTGGCAGATTCCAGCCCCGACAATCCAGCAACTTGCTCAAAAAATGGATTGGCACTTGGCTGATGGCCGGTATCCGGTGAATGACGCTGATCTGAAGGAGGTTCGTTATGTCCACAATTGAACTGAACGACCTGACGTTCACTTATCCGGAACGGTCCTTTAGCTTGGATGTTGAAGACAAACACTTCGCCGATCCGATGGTGGCGATTGTCGGCCAAAATGGTGCCGGCAAATCAACGCTCTTCAAATTGTTGACGGGCTTGCTGACACCACAAACCGGTGTGATTAAGATCGATGGAGAAAATTTTAATGATCTTAAACCAGTCGAAAAGTTACTGAAGGTTGGGATTACTTTTCAGAATCCTGACGATCAGCTTTTCAACCCGACCGTTCAACGAGAGGTGGAGTGGAGTGTCGCGCAGGTCATGGATGACCACGACACGATTACGAGGCGGGCTTTAGCGGCTCTAAAAAGAGTTGGCTTGGATGATAAAACAGCTGAAAGTCCATATGACCTGTCATTGTCGGAACGCAAGCTGTTGAGCGTTGCCACAGTTTTGGCAGTGGATCCGGCGATTTATTTATTTGATGAGCCGATGATGTCGCTTGATTGGGAAAGCCGGCGCAAGTTGACCGCAATTTTCCATCAGTTGGCTGATTCGGGCCACCAAGTTGTGACCATCACCCATGACATGGATTGGGTCGCCGCCGAGTTTGAGTCGGTGTATGTTATGGAACACGGGAAGTTTGGCTTCGCCGGCAGTCCACGGGAATTGTTCAGCGATCACGAACTTGTCCAGCGAGTGGGATTACTACCACCGCGGATTATGGACATAGCGGAGTCGCTGGGTGATTCACAGACATATTTATCGGTTAATGATTATTGCCAGAAAAATCGAGATGTATAGAAAAAGTCACCTCTGCGGGTTTTCCAGGTTGAAGGATTAACTTCAGCTTCTGGCAAGAACTCACATGGGTGACTTTTGTGTTTAATAACGTTTCATGATAATCGGGTGCTTCCTCAGATCGCTCGGTTTGATTTTATCAATTAATAAGAGGATCCAGTAGGGTCCTCTTTTTAGGTTTACTTCTCTTATGTAGAAGCTAATGACAATGATTATCACATTTAGTGTACATTTACCTAAATCCTTAAAGAGACCTATATTGGAACTCTAGGCCTTTTTGTATTGTATTTATAGAAGTGAGCATCACATGTTATTGGAATAGAAATAGCCTAACATATAACAAAATAGTAATAAGCATGGCAATGACAAAACGAATTAGGTGGTGTGATTTGTTGAATTTTTTTTTATTTTTACCATTCATGACAGCGCCGAAGCAAATCATAGAGTTACCGAATATCCAGATATAAATTGTCAAGGTGCGACTAATCATTACAAGGAGTAGGGCTAAGATACTAACTATGGCACCAGCTATAATAAATCCGGTTCCTAAGCTTTTTTTGCCATTTAAAATAGCTGATAACGCTGCAACAAGATGAAGCAGGACAAAAGCAAGGGCTAAGAAGACTGTGATGATGCTAAAGATGGGATAAAGTGACATAGATGTTTCCTTTCCAAGATATGATTGTCTAAGTGCTATTTTTTATGACTGATTTTATTAAGAATCATAAATGATACTACAAGATTCAAAATGATAACCAGTAAAGTCAAAAAAGAGTAACCATAGAGTTTGACTGAACTTTCAATTTTTAGAAATATGATGGAGAACAAGCTCGTTAAAATGCCTGTTAACAAGCCAGGAACATATTTTCGAAGGACAATTGTCTGAATCAGATGTCCGAAAACATGGTAGATATAAGCAATTACAATGGTTGCGTAAATAGTATAGTTGCTAAACTGATAGCTAAGAAAAAGTGATAACAGCAGGATCAGAAACTGCTCCAAGACAATGGCATTGAAAGTTGAAGGAGTGTAATAAGAAAGGAATCGAATATCTGGAAACTGTGCTGATAGTTTTTTGACAAAGGATGGCATCCATATGATTTCCTCAAGTTCGTGAAGCATGAATAAGGCTGGAAAGAGAAAATAAAATTGAGTAAGGGTCATTAAAAAAATTCTTTCTAGTTTGAACTAACTTTCAGTATCTCCAAATAAAACTGGACAACTTCCTGCTCGCTATAGGACTTTCCATTTTTTAGCCACCAGCTGAGGGTTTCGATAAAGTGGCTGACGACCAGATGCTTGAGATAGGAGTGAGGAATGTTGGGGTAGGATTGGATTAGTTGCTCAGCGACCATCGGGTAGACGTCATGCTCCAGTTCTTTTCGCAGCTGACGGATGAAATAATCGTTTTTAGATAGCAGGAGACTGGTTACATGGTCTTGATTTTTCTTGAAATGCTGAAAGATATGGGTCAGGTAGTCTTGAGGAGAAAGGTGTTGAGCACGCTCAAATAAATGGTGAAAGAGTTTTTGACAGAGTTCATCCAATAATAATTCCTTACTCTCGTAATGACTATAGAAGGTCGATCGCCCGACATCAGCGAGGTCAATGATTTCTTGAACCGTTATGGTTTCATAGCCTTTTTGGTTGAGTAACTGTAAAAAAGCACTATAGATAGCTTTTCGAGTCTTAGTAATGCGACGATCTTGAGCTGGCATATGGACAATTTGAACAAACTGTTCAATAACGTACACAGAGAACGGTTTGCTTCTATCCTTTCTGTTGATAGTATTGGATAATAGATAAAGAAGAGAAGAGATAATAGTCTCATTTCTCAGAACATCTATAGAAATAAATGTTTGACGCAGTAGCTGGTGGTTGGTCTCTTTTTTCGCTCTTTGGCTCCGAAGATTACCTAATCAGCTTTGCAATGCTGGGAATACGAATTATTTTTTATAAAAATTTATTCTGTCCCACTCCCATTATCATTATATCAAAGGATTAAGTAATATGAAGACAAAATGTGCGGTTTGGCTGGCTTTTTTATTGAATCTAAGCTTTGCCATTGTTGAGTTTATCGCTGGTGGGATTTTTGGTTCCAGTGCAGTTCTCGCTGATTCGGTCCATGACTTTGGGGATGCGGTTGCCATTGGCATCTCGGCTTTTCTAGAGAGCATTTCCAATCGGAAAGAAGATAGCCATTACACCTTGGGCTACAAGCGTTTTAGCCTTTTAGGTGCCATGGTGACCGCTGTGATTCTGATGACAGGGTCTGGTATGGTGATTTTGGAAAATATGGTCAAACTCTTTCACCCACAACCCGTCAATGAAGAAGGGCTTCTCTGGCTTGGGATTATTGCCATTAGTGTGAATGTCTTAGCAAGTCTGGTCATTCGTAAGGGACAAACCAAGAACGAATCTATTCTCAGCTTGCACTTTTTGGAAGACATCTTGGGTTGGGTCGCCGTCATCCTGATGGCCATTGTTCTCAGATATACTGACTGGTATATCCTGGATCCGCTC
>OBZC01000285.1_pt1 | contig 69547 bp, 84 predicted proteins | sample 1538231 | NCBI WGS metagenome assembly OBZC01 (sample SAMEA2580225, study PRJEB22360) | human gut metagenome | biome: human gut; feature: human-associated habitat; material: faeces | place: Denmark | collected 2008/2010 | reverse complement strand
TCAGAAGAGAACACAATGCACTTACAATACCCTGTTAAAGATCAATGCTTTAGACATGGTATCGTGATCTGCAGATTCATCTCATCTGTGACTTAGTCTCTGTGTGGTAAGTATCTTCCGAAAGGAAATACCGGCTAAGCAGAGACCGTATGTACAGACGAGTACGTTGTCTCAATTAAATCAGACAATAGGATCCCCTGAGTTTTAGCTCTGGGGAGTGTTCAAGTGGTGTTTCATAAAAAAGATCTGATGCAAGATCTGAATTGAATAAAACGCGAAATAGAGATCAACAATAAATTTACAGAACAAAGGAAGAATCTGGAAGTCGCAACAAAATCGTGTATTCCAGATCAAATCAGCAAAATAAAGGAATCTCTGTCTGCGGTTTCCGAATATTTGAAAACTTTGGGCTATACGGAAGTATTATGACGAAAAACAAGAGAAAGAGTCGGTTTATCGCCGACTCTTCTTTTTGTTTTCTACTACAGGCAACCTACGAATTTGTCATCCAAATCTTTTTCATAGTCGTCTGTTCGAACGGAACCAAATTTAATGAATACCTGCCCAATAGGATCCATCTTTTTGATCACAGATTTTAGATCTGTCATGATCCCATTCGCGTCGTATTCAAACTTCGGTTCATCGTTATAGACACCTGGATACCACTGTCCATCGTTTTCATCATACAAATGTGGTTTCTGATAACATTCGGATTCGTCTACATCAACGTTTTCCTGTGTTGTTAAAGTCGTTTTAACAGACATGATTCCAGTATCGCGGTCCATATTTGTGATGTAATTTCTAACGTTACTGTAATCAGGATTCGTGTTGATAGGTCTTAATAATTCGTCTACAGTCTGACGGAATTTCAACTGATATCCAGCTTCAACAGTAATTGAAAATGTCCCTTTCTGTTCCATATCGTTTCTAATCTCCTCTCTGTGTGTTTATTGTTTCTGTTCTAAATATGGGTTGAGAGAATGCGTGTCATTTGTCTGCAGACAAGATAACCATATTTAGGATAGCTAAGTGAAAGAGAGGTATTTTTATGGAACCGAAAAACGAATCACTCACAAATAAGAAATTAACAGAAGTAGAAACAAACGAAGCCAAGAAACCGACAAAAAAGGATCCGAAAGAAAAGAAACCAACCGAAAAAACAAAAGAACAGGATCCGAAAGAAATGGTTTCCGAACAGCCACAGCAGTTTTTAATTCAGCTAATGTCTGGCGATATAGATCCAAATATGATGATGGATGAAGATGATTACACAGCAGAACAGATTGAGGATTTAAAACTCAGCATTAAGGAATGGCTTGGTCGTGTTCCGTTTACAGAGTTTCGAAACACAATTCACAAAGATGTTATAGGACAGGACAATCTCGATTTAATACTTGCAAACGTATATAACTATCTCACAAACGTTGCTCTTGGGAACCCAGTGAATAACAATATGCTTATGGCTGCTCCATCTGGCTGCGGAAAAACAGAAACATACCGGTCACTCCGCAATTATTTTAAAACAGAGATTCCAGAGCTTACAATCTCACAAGTAGATGTATCTGTGATTACGGAAGAAGGCATTGTTGGTGCCGGAAGTTCGATACTAGTAGATGAGCTCATGGAGAATGGCACAAATGGTTATGGAATCGTATTTATGGATGAATTCGACAAGAAACTGATTCCTTCATTTGCAGAAGGAGCAAACACATCTGCTGCGGTCCAAAATCAGTTATTAACTATTATTGAAGGTCGTGAAGTTCCGTTTATTTTGAATGGTCAGCCAACTGGATATTATATTGATACATCCAATACGATGTTTATTGGTTTAGGTTCGTTTAATGAATCCAGAGAGCAGAAAAAGAATGCGGCAAAGAATAATTTAGGATTCGGAGCCAGAACCCAGGATAATGATATGTTCGATGAGATCACAAGAGAAGATATGATTAAAATGGGGGCAAGTTACGAAATGATTGGTCGTTTCCCTTTGATTGTCAACTATCATAAGTTATCTGAAGAGGCAGTCGACAAGATTATTGACAAAACACTGGAAACGCTGAGATTAGCCTATCAGTTACCGATCGAACTGGATGCAGATATGCGAACACAATTACATGAGTTTGCGAATGGAGTTTACGGATGTAGAATGTTAGATAGTAGCATCCGAGACCAGGTAATTAAACAGTACACTGCATGGTTGATCGGTGGATGTAAGAAAAAGAAGATCGTAATCCATTCGGTCACAGAATCAGAATTAGTTTAAGAATATAGAGATCCTGCTTGTTTTTGCGTGGGATCTTTTATTTGTTTTGTGATGATGCAAACTTCCCTTAGCCTCATCCTTCTCCTTATCATCAAATTGTATTCCTTTGTAAATTACTCACCCATATTTAAGATAACAACAAAAGAAAGAAAGGTTATTTCCAAATAGCGCACACCACTTCCGTTATAAAGAATGTTATAGATCCTGGTTATTCCCGGGTTGTGCATATCCCAGGATATTGAAAACATTAGTTATAGACCCTGGTTGTTTCCGTGTTGCGTATACCTATTTCTCATGTTTTCGAATAAAGATGTATGTTATAGACCCTGGTTATTTCCAGGTAGCGTATACCACAAGCAGCAGCTCATGGCGTGAATTAGGAGTTATAGACCCTGGCTATTTCCAGGTAGCGTATACCTAGAACTCGAAAACCAGTCTCTGTAATAAAGTTTTATACTGTGAAGTTTACAACCCTTACTCGTTTACTCGGGTAAGGGTTATCTTCTGCCTTTAGGTAGAAGATTTGAACTCTGTATTCCAAGAGTATAATCTTCGTTTTGTACTTTAAAACGTAGATTTGAACTCTGGGGAAGTGAGTTCTGATGTTTTGTACTTTTGTTTTGAATCTTTGGATTTCCTGACGAGTTTACGAGTTCATGAGCCTTGTAATAGATAACAACTAACAGTCATTAAAGAAAGGATATTAAAATCATGCATATTATGTTATTTGTGTTGATCATGATAATAACTGTGTCCGTAATCTTCATTCCGATTATCCATAAATCGACAGTTGATGATATAGCAGCAATCGAAGCAATGGATTCTAATGGAGACACGGTAGAACCAGGGCTCAATGTAGCTCCCGGACTTAAAACAGAAACCTTAATTGCTGTATATGTAGTCTTGGCATTATGTCCAAGTATTTTTCTTATGGGATTATACCCTAGATTCCGGCAGCCCGTATCAGTAGAGACAATTCCGGTATCATATGAGTCCGGAGAAGAGATCCCGAAAAACGTGACAGCAATCGTAGACGAAGAAAATTCAACACATTTTGAGACGATTACGTACAAGTGGGGCTTTTTGTATGAAAAGGAAACATTACTGCACGTAAATCTTTCTGATGAAATGTTGGACCAACAGTAGCGGAACCGAATATTTTAGAACCGATTGTTTTAGGAAACATAATAGTTTCTAAGTCAATAGGTTCCGAAAGAGCGGTTCCGAAATAATAGGAATACGGAGGAAATCCATGAACGTAATCGCATTTATGGTTCTCGTTTTAGCTGTAATATTCATTTTGTTTATTCCGAGAATCAGTTATTTAGTTCGAAAAATGAATAGTAAACATGATGATTTGTCATTAAAACAAAAACTAACAAAAATGTTAACCGTTTTGGTCGGTCTTTGGAGTATCGGATCTTTGATTTCTCTATCAGTTATCGCTGTTTTGTTTACAACCTTTCGAAAACCGATAACATCCGAGATAACACATATTGATTATGAGTCCGGAGAATCGTTTTCAACACGTGGGTTACCAACTGTCGTCGATAACGAGAAACCAACACATATTGAAACAATACGATACGAATGGGGATTTTTGTATCTGGATGAAAGTAAATTGCATGTGAATGTTTCTGATAATTAATGCAATACTAGGAATTCCATATTTATGATAATAAGTCATAAGAGAAAAGGAGATTATATTATGGTATCTATAAAACTTGTTCTTATTATTTGGCTACTGTGTTCATTGGTATCCACTATTTTGTACATCGCTTTTGATAATGACACAGTTACAGGACTTCTTGCTGTCGGTCCGGTTGGTTGGGTTCTAAGTATCATTTGCTTCCTTGTAAACAAAATTCATCGGTTCTTCAAGTATCATTTCAAAAAGATGTCAATCTGGGATGACGGAGAAGGAAATCTGTATTGTGTTACTCCGAAGATGAACCAGGATATCGTACATTGTGAACTCGCAAAAGGTTACAAATTAGTAAAACAATATGCGTCGAAGTCTGAATGGAAGGATCTCGAAACATTTCCGGACGAATTTCTGGAAGCATGTCTTATTAACTGCAGGCATTGCGTACACAGAGATGGATGCGATGCACGTTATGAACGTGGACTTTCAATTCTATGCAAAACCAATGAGATCGGATGTATTATAGAATACGATTGCTATCAATTCGATAAGACATCTTGAAAAATCATAAAACAAGAAGCCACCTACCGTAATTGGTAAGTGGTTTCTTTTGTGTTTAGAATGCTATTGCGGGCGCCGTTTCAAAAGCAGTCGTTACTTCGGAGACGGCATCTGGATCTGGAAGTTCGATTCCCAGGATTGCGTTTTCCAAAAGAGCTGCGATCTGATCAAGGTCTCCGGTAAAAAGACCTGCAGACATGGACGCCAACTTATCTGTGTCAACATGTGTGTAATTATACAATGTTGTCATGATATCGTCGGATTCGTAACCATAATCTGTAATAGTAGGGTTCCCGGATACGTTTTTGATGCGGAATATAAAGGTTCCACACCAGTCAGCCATTCCGTCGGCATCTCCAAGACAGTATTCCATGCAAACGGCAAAAAGATTCACATCAGGAATAAAGACTACTGGATCACAAAGCAGAAATGTATCGTTACTAGTTAAGTCCGCTTTGATAGAATTCATATCGTATTCCTCAATTTCGGACTCTAATGTATCGATTACTTCCTGCAATGTTCCTGTTTTAAGTATTTCTCTCATATTCAATTCCTCCTTTAATATGCGATTAGTGGTTATTCTAAATATGTGCTCGAACCGTATTACGAAACAAATTTGATTTTTTTTGCAATTTCCTGACGAGGTTTTCAAAAAGTGAGCCTTATCAGGTTTAGAAACGAAAACATAACAAAAAAACAAAGGAGGATTTAATATGTTTTTATTCGTTCTAGGCATTATTGCAACTATAGTATTATTCTTCGTTTTGGGTATTGAGTTTACAGACGATGCAGTAGAGATGCATTTTAGAAAGAGACAGTTTCTTGCTGTATTCGGACTTATACTCTGTGGTTTCGGATGTGTCCGAACCGTACCGACTGGATATACCGGAATTTTAACTACATTCGGACGAGTCGAATCGCAGACATTAGATGCAGGTATAGCTTTTGTAGAGCCTTGGCAAAAGGTTGTAAAAATGGATAACCGTGTACAAAAAGCACAAGTAGATATGACCTGCTTCTCAAAAGATATTCAGGAAGTAACACTTACATACACCGTCAACTATCAGATTAGCCAGCAGAATGCACAGGATATTTATCGTACAATCGGTTCTAACTACTATGACACAGTTATTGTTCCACGTGTACAGGAAGCAGTGAAAGCCGGATTTGCAAAATACACTGCAAATGAATTGATTGAAGACCGTAATAAGGTTGCTGCTTTAATTCAAACCGATTTGATTGATGATCTTGCAAGTTATAACATTAGATTAACTGCAACCGCAATCGAAAATATCGATTTCAGTGACGAATTCACAAGCGCAGCAGAAGCGAAAGTAACAGCAGTCCAGAACAAATTAACAGCAAAGACAGAGCAGGAAAGATTAAACCTGGAAGCAGAAGCAGAAGCAAAACGTAAAGTAACGGCAGCACAGGCAGAAGCTGACTCTGCAATCGTAGCCGCAAAAGCAGACGCAGAGGTCGCTCAGATCCAGGCTGATTCTGCTGAGTATCAGGGAAAGAAAGATGCTGCAATCATGTCAGCAGTCGGAGATCAGTTAAATGCGCATCCAGAACTCGTTCAGTATTACTATGTCAAAGGCTGGGATGGAAAACTGCCAGAGACAATGCTAAGCGACAAGATCAATACATTGTTCCAGTTAAGCCAGTAAACAAAATCAATACAGAGGCTGTTGCGTTGTGTAGCAGCCTTTGTTTTCTATAAGGAGATCCATATGGTATTATACAAATTTAAGGAACCGAAACAGGCAGAAGACAAACCAAAAACAGAGTCGAAAAAGACGTCGGATTCTAAAGATTCGGAAGACAGCGCATATCATTATGATTACATGAAACAGCTTATGAAACAGAAAAACGGGACAAAGTCAACAAAAGTAGCAGACAATTCTAAGAAAAGTAAGAAATACAAGCCGAACACATTCATAATTGTTGAAGCTTATGCACTAGTCGTTGTTGTTGTTGTTTGTGCTATACTCGTTACTAGTTTTTCATTATTATATCACGATAATTCAGATACGGATATTACGCAAGCAGAACAAACAGCAACCATCGAATCGCATTCCAATGTAGTATCCGAATATAGCAGCTTTGAGGGAATGCAAGAGAATGGGTTGCCCAAAAAGTGGATTGCAACTGTAAACAAAGACCATAAGTATATTGATTTTAGCGATCTGGCAAAAGAATACGAATACCGAGATATTACAAGGTCATTAAGCTTTACAGTAACAGAAGGAGACGAATGTATTGTAGAATCAATCTATGATGTTGGATTCCAAACATCGTGGCCAGCATATGATCTCTGTAATGATTCGAACACAAAAACCTATAATCTTACGGTACATGTTAGTGATTCAGATGAGATTGGTACGGTTCAGTTAGTTCTGACAGTAGAAAAATAAGAAGATCGAAAAGCAGGAAAAGGATATAAGGGAGAGGATTATGATTATGATGAAGACAAGAAAAACATCTGAAACGGAATACATTTCCATTCCTTTTTCTTGTATTTTTCTGACGAGTTTTCGATATATTGAGCCTTATTGTTAACAAGTAAAAACGAAGGGAGAATACATATATGTTTCATACAGAAGAATTAAAACAAGTCATTGATCAATTACAGAGTTCTCATGGAGCCAGTCTTGGTTATTTTGATACCTTGCTGTTGATTACGAAATTAATCGGACTGTGTGCGGGACCGATTTTATTTGTGTTTGCAGTCTTTGCAGTATTGTATTTTGTTCCAAAATATTTACCGCAAATTCTGATACCGCTAGAAAAAGACATGAAGCCATATTATTTTTTGTGCAGCTGGGGATATAAAAATCTAAATGATCTTCATTTTGAAGGAATAAGGTTTACGAAGAAATATAAAGCAATCCTTGAAAAACGCGGACATCTAAGATATCAGATAACAACCGTTTTATCCTTAATTGCGTGTTTTTTGTTAAGTCCATTTTTATTCGTAAGCTTCGGTACTATGTTAACCTACATTACAGTTGTCTGTATCTTTTTATATTGGATTGTAGGAAATAAGACTAAAGATGGTTATTACCTAACAACTGAAATTGATGATATTAATTTTCGATCACTCTGCCACGAAAACCATTGGGCAATATATGGAAATATTCAAAAACTATCAAGTATCAATGAGATTGAATCCAATATCAAAGAACAACTGTACAAAGAGGTATTCTCACTGAAAAAGGATAAAGTAGAAATGACACCAATTGAGTTTGAAAAATATATGGATGAGCATATAGTATCTGACTGTTGTTCTATTCGTTTTCCGTTTCCTGAAATCTAACGAATTCAGTTACTGATTATTTCGGAAACAGATGTTTAGGGAGCAAGAGTTGAGTAAACCAATTAATTAGTTTACCGACTTTTTGCTCCCTAATTTATTGTTTCCTGACGAGTTTTCAGTATTTTGAGCCTTATTATGAATAGTTAAATCAGAGGAAATGAAAGGAGATTATCTATGTTTCACACCGAAGAATTGCAAAAAATCATTGATCAGTTACAACATGCACAAGTAGACGGAATCGGTTATTTTGACACACTGCTTTTAATCCTGAAACTGATTGCATTATGTGCAAAACCAATCCTGTTTGTTATTTGTTTGATATTAATTTTAATATGGATTCCAAAATGGATTTCATACAAATTAACACCAACTCCGGATAACATGAAACGGTATAATTGCTATTTTATTCTTAAGTGTAAAAATGGGAAATATCGTTTGCAGAGAGATTCACCTCTACAGTTCAACACAATTAAATATACCAGCGATTACCTAAAGTTACTTTGTAAACGAGGTTTCCTGCGTTATAAGATAACATGCGTTTTTTCAGTAATTGTATCACTACTGATAAGTCCTTTCTTTTTTAGTGAAATAATGAGGTTTCCTGCTTATGCATTTATGATCGTTATGGGTAGTGTTCTTCTATATGTATATGTAGTTTATGATTATGAATCAGAACTCAAGGGCTGGGAAGATATCGCAAAGGAAGATAAATTATCAGAGACAAAAGATCAGTTTGCTGAAAAAGTGATAAAAGCTTTTGAAGAGATTGATGCAAATCAGTTGAAAGATATGAGTAAAAAGGAAATCGCTCGAATTTTAGGCATAAGGGTAAACGATCCTTATTATAAGATCCTTATTAGCAGAGAGTGACTGTTTCGGAAACGGATATTCATGGGAACAAAAAGAAAGTAAACCAATTAATTAATTAATTTACCAACTTTTTGTTCCCTGATATTTTGTTTCCTGACGAGTTTTCGGTATTTTGAGCCTTATTATGAATAGTTAAGTCAGAGGAAACGAAAGGAGATTATATATGTTTCATACAGAAGAATTACAACAAATAATTGATCAATTGCAGCATGCACAAGGAAGCGGACTCGGGTATTTCGATACACTACTGCTGATTTTTAAATTAATTGGACTATGTGCAGGTCCCACACTGTTTGTTATCAGTTTAATAGTGATTTTAGTATTGGGACCAAAATGGATTTCATACAAATTAACGCCAGTGTCAGACACAATGAAGTTATACGATTATCACTTCGTTCTTAAACGAAAGAAAGACAAAGATTTTTTGAAGCCGTCTGATTGGGAAGAAAGTCGTGATTATGAAAAACTACTTTGTAAACGGGGATTCTTGCGTTATAAAATAACCTGTGGCTTCTCTGTAATTGTATTATTGTTATTAAGTCCATTTCTTTTTAATGACCATACAAAAGTTCTTTTTGGTATATTTACATTTTGTATAATCGTAGGACTTGTACTTACATTGTTTTTCTGTAACGACAGTTTTGGTTGCTATGATTGGAGCGATATAGCAAAGGAAAACTCTGTAAACAAAACAGAAATCAGAAATCAGTTTTGTGAGAAAATCCAGGAAGCATTTAAAACTATAGATACAAAGAAATTGAAGCATATGGATAAATATGAGATAGAACAAATTATAAATGCAGCCGTAAATGATCGGTATTGCAAAGCTGTCATCTGTGTGATTCATCTATGTGATCACTGATAAACGATAGAATTATCGGAAACGAATATTTATGGGAACAAAAAGAAAGTAAATCGATTAATCAGTTTAGCAATACTTTTTGTTCCCTGATATTTTGTTTCCGTATGAGTGTGTTAGCATCCGGTATTTTTGTGCCCAACTTATCATATAGAACACCGGTTTCTCCATTAATATCGGGCACATATTTAAGACGTAACAAATAAACCATCAAAAGAAAAGGAGAAAAGTATTATGTTTCAAACAGACGAACTTGTAAAAATTATTAACCAGTTGCAACACGCAGACGGCATGGGGTATTTCGAGACCCTTAGATTGATCTTAAAGTTACTCGGATTATGTGTCGGTCCCGTTATGATTATTGTAGCAGCGATCGCAATCGAATATTTCTTGCCGAAACTGGTAGCTAAAAGATTTGTTTCAGTCCCTAACGATTTCAAGCAGTATAATATTTTCATTTATTGTGATCAAGACAAAAATCGATTCGAACATTGTTGTACAAGAATGACAGAGGATTTATTACAATATTTGAATAAACAGGAAAAATTCAGAATCATTACTTCCTGGATCTTAATTCCAATAATCACCCTGTTTTTATCGCCGATGTTGTTCATTAACATCAACGTGACGATCATTCTTGTATTTGTTTTCTGTGTTGCTTTGTTAATCAAAGGTTATAATACCTGGACCGTATTTGATTCAAATTCAATTGATATTGCTCCTGATTACAAACGATACAAAGAAAAAGGATACAAACTCGGACAAAAAGCAGAGTACGTTTGCAGGGAATTAAACAAAGAATATCCTGATCCAACAAAAATATCTGATACAGACAAAGAGGAATGCGCAAAGCGAATTAAAGAAAAGCTCGAAGATAGTATTTGTGATGTATCGGTCAGATTAGGTCGATTTTAAAATGAAACAGAGGCAGGAGTAATAACCTGTCTTTGTTTTTGGAAACGAAGCTGTAATACACTTAAACGTTAGTAGTTCAAGCATCATGGCTTCTAGGTTAAGCCCATTCATTACATATTTAAGATGTAACAAAATAACATACAAGAAAAGGAGAGTAAACCTTATGAGTCGTTACTGTCCAATCGTTGATCACAATGTTACTTACCAGTTTTGCGAAGACTGTGAAGATCGGCAATGTAGTAAACGAAACAACAAAAACAAACTAAAGGAGAACAAAAGCAATGACACATGCAGACATTGACGTCCGGTATTTGAATCCGGATATTGAAAAATTGACTTATATTGATGACAAGTCAGATTGGATCGACCTTAGAGCCGCCAAAGAAATGAAACTGAAGAAAGGCGACTTTGCATTGATCCCACTTGGAATTGCCATGAAAATCCCTTACGGTTTCGAAGCATATGTTGCACCGCGTAGCTCAACATTCAAGAAATGGGGACTTATCCAGACAAATAGTATCGGAATCATCGATAACTCTTATTGTGGAAACGATGATGAATGGATGATGCCAGTATACGCAACACGCGATACCGAAATCCATGTAAATGACCGTATCTGTCAGTTCCGCATTATTGAGAATCAGCCACGAATTATATTCCATGAAAAGGAACAGTTAGTTGGTGAAAATCGAGGGATTCGGCAGCACAGGAACAAACTAAGCCGTAAAACAGAAAACAGATCTTCTTATGAGGGTCTGTTTTTCTTTGCTTGAAACTTGTACATATTTAGTAAATAAGGAACAATAAGTAACGTTCCGAATAATCCGCAATTATAAAGAAAGGAACTATCACATTGTCAACTACCCATCACAAAGGAGTAAGGAGTGGAAGCTGCCACCTTATGGTGTGCAGAGGAAACTCCGTTCATGTACAAAATAATTAGAAATATTTTGTAATTTCCTGACGAGGTTTCCAAAATGTGAGCCTTATTGGTATTAAAGAGTTTAGAAATAACTCTTTGCGGTTCCAACTGAGACCGTAAGACTGCAGGACGAAGAGTCCTGTGAAACCTACCATGTAGGGATGTCTTGAACGTTTCTGCAACGGAGAGACTACATCGCTCAATTTATTGAGGGATTGAGTCTGTATTTCAAGACCACATCAGACAGCTTTGAATACCATAAAAAAAAACACTGGGAAACTTCAGAGAAGATCCAGATGTCCTGGTATTTCAAACCTTAAGTGATACCACTCCTTCGGAGTACAGTTCACTCGAGATAAACTCTCGTGATGTCCTCCTGTACTGAAACCTGCCACCTACTGGCGTGCAGATCAGTTAGTAAGCCAAGATTATAGAACTGCTAATGTTCTATAATGCTAAGCTTCGGAGTGTGTTTGAGTAACAATTTGACAGAACAAAGAAAGGGAACGACATAGCCATGAGTGCTCCTCCCACGACTGAAGGCGCGGGTCTCCGCACATGGCTTGTTAAAGGTATTAAGATGAAAAAGAAAGCAGTAACATTGTTGTTAGCCAGTATGTGTCTCGGTATGTTAGCTACCGGATGCGGTACATCAGCTTCAACAAAAGACACAAAGACCACGGTTGCAACAGAAGCATCCGCTGAAACAGAAACAGAAGTTGAAACAGAACAGCCGGATGAGGTAGAGGCAACCGAGATAGTGATCGAAACAGAAACAGAAGCGGTCGATGAATCAACAGAAACTGCTGATACAAAATCAGCAGAAACCGCAACAATCGGTGGCAGCTATGTCGATTTTGATAACATGCAGTTTGCGATCAACGGAAAAACATATACATTAGGTCAGACTACATTACAGGAACTGATCGATGACGGAGTTCCGTTTAATGAGGATGATATTGCAAATGCATCGAATAATTTGAATAAAAACAGCAAGTCCAGTGGATTCCGCATCACATTAGGGGACTATTGGAGTGGACAGGTATATGTATTCAACGATTCAGATGCAGGCAAAACAGCATCCGAGTGTTACATCAGCGAAGTATACTTACCAATGCATATTGGAGAAACACAGAACGTAATGTCGTTTGCTTTTCCTGTTGATATGACTTTAGACGAATTGCTCGCAAACGAAAGCGATCCAACAGACAACAGAACATACGAAGGTGAAAGCCACACAACTGACACAGTAGAATACAAGAAGGATTCAACTAAGTATTATGGTCAGTATGGTTACAAGTTCGAATTCCTTGATGGAAATCTTCAGTATATAACCATTGACTACCTGCCATAAACAGAATACAATCAGAAAACAGTCAAAGAGACAGATCTTCGATTTCTGAAGGTCTGTTTTCTTTTCGTTTCTCTCCGTTTCTTTTGAAGGAAATCGAAAAGTGGCGCAACAGAATTGCCATACAAGAGCAAAATGTCTCTTACTCGAAACATTCTTCATCTAAACTACAAAATGGCTCTATGAGGCATATACGCTTTCACAGAGGCATCCACAAAATTAGAGCTTATTTTCTTACCGTTTCGTCCTTTAGTTTTGCTAAAACTTCGTCAAAATCTGTTCCTTTTCGAAATCGGTTTTGTTTCTGGTATTATGAAGCAGTTTCTTTACAAATCGTTTCTGTTTCAAATTCAATTTCCGGTAGTTTGCAAGAAACTCTCGTTCCTCATTAGACAGTTCGATTTCTTTTTCTCCATTTCTGGGACCAAAGACAAAGTCAAGCATAATTATTTCTCCATATTTTCCAACATCTGTTTTATGTCACAAAAGGCTTCACTGTAACAAATCTTTGTTTCTTATGAATATATATATGTGTTGATATCATATACATAATAACAGTTATCAGTACATCATATATATCAGTATAGCATATTTCATAATAGATAACAGCAAAGTCTGTAAACCCTGATGTTTCCTGCATTTCGTGACCATTTGTAAGAAACCAAAGTGTCGTAAAACCTGATAGTTCGGTCACCAAAACGGAAACGTCTGTCCAGAAAACAAGAATCCACGTACCAAATTTATAAACTGTACAAATAAAACCGATTACAGTCACAAGAAACACAATGATGTCGCAAAATCTTGATTTCTGTCCAATGTGGATAAAAATAAAAGTCCCCAATCAAGATATTAACCCACCATTACGAGGACAAAACGATGTATCCGTACAAAATAACCACTATTTTATAGACAAAATAAAGTATACGGACAAAACAAAAAGCCCGGCATTGACATCCAGGCAGTAACAAATATGTAGTTTTAGAATCATTAAGTTCCGGGAACGAGTTTTTGGTATCCATAAATATCCCAAGCAAGTGTTCGTACCATAGCCCCGATACTTCTGATCCGTTCCCCTTTTTTGATATATGTCTCATGGAAACGCGACAATGCTTGTACAATGCAGGATACTGGCAGTTGTAGCGAAATATTAGCAACGTCTCGAATATCCTCATTTGTTAAAGATAGTAGAGAAATCTTTGTCTTTTGTTTTTTGTTGACTTTTGTGATGTCTGCATTGATACGACTTAAGGCAGATTCAATTGTTGCTTTGGCATCATCTACTTTAGCCGATTTGATACGAATTGGATTGTATTCTTCTTTCATTGTAATATAAAAGAAGGAACGTTCTTTTGATAACTTTACACCGAACATCTGACAGAAATGATCTGATGTAATCGTATTTCTGATAAGTTTCTTTGTTGCATACGCTGGAAGCATGCGTTTAATGTCAGCATAAGAAGTCTCATGAAGGATCTGATTTTTCGTTGCACCTTCAAGAGTTGAAATAACGCCTCTTAACTGAAGCCTTAGTTCATTGATCGTCTGACATCCAAGAAGGATCTTAAACATATCGTAAGACAGCACAAAATAACCACGTCCACCCTGGGATGCAGTTTTCTTGTTTTCGGTTGACGACAATAGAAACACTTGGTATGTTCCTGTATATAGACCTTTTGTATATGAAATATAACCACGTTCCGACAACGTATGTAAATTACGAATGACAGAACGCCTGGAACAGGATAAAATAGTTGCAGCTTCTTCTAATTCAATACGAAGGTACCCGAATTTATCTGAGCGCAAAAAGTGCAGGTACAGAAAAAGTTTGATTGCAAGTGTAGGAAGCTCTTTTTTGTACCCGAAACGATTGTGCTCATTAATATAGGTACGAACCTGTTTTTTGACAAATTGTTTCTGATCACAGGATTTCGCACAATTAACACCTTTTTTGTAATAAGGGCACGCGTAACAGTTACTAGAATCAGGGTCCACGATGTCTGTTGTGATAACATCTGTAAGGTAATGATTCTTTTGACATCGAATTGCTGTTACGACTGCGGCTGTGTTTATTATTGTCGTATCTGGATATTCGTGTTCAAAATAGATATTTGCAGACATCGCGTCAACTCCTTTCTTCTAACATTTTCCACAAACATAACAGTTTAATCGACAAAAGTAAAGGGTTCCCAAAACAGCAGAAATCGAAACAAAAACGAATAAATCGAACCAGTAGGTACCGAATGAGAAAATATCGAAAGAAACGGTACCGAATGAGTGAATATCGAAAAAACAGGGGTCAAAATTTGTTTTATCGAAAGAAAAGTCGTTTATCGAAAAGAATGCACAGAATCGAAAGAAATAGGTACCAAATGAATCAATATCGAAAGAAACGGTACCGAATGAGTGAATATCGAAGAAAACAGGTACCAAAATAGTTTTATCGAAAAATATAGCACCAAATGAATGCTTATCGAAAAATATGGTACCGTTTGAAAAATATCGAAAGAAACAGGTACCAAATGAGATTTTATCGAAAAATATGGTACCAAATGAATGCTTATCGAAAAATATGGTACCTTTTGAGAAATATCGAAAAATATGGCACCAAATGAAGCTGTATCGAAAAATGCGGTACCAAATGAACGTTTATCGAAAAATATGGCACCGATTGAAAAATATCGAAGGAAACAGGTACCAAATGAGAACTTATCGAAAAATGCGGTACCAAATGAACGTTTATCGAAAAATGCGGTACCAAATGAGAAATATCGAAAAATATGGTACCAAATTAGATTTATCGAAAAATACGGTACCAAATGAGTGTTTATCGAAAAATACGGCACCAAATTAGATTTATCGAAAAATACGGCACCAAATGAGTGTTTATCGAAAGAAACAGGTACCAAATGAACGCTTATCGAAAAATACGGTACCAAATGAAGCAATAACGAAAGAAGCAGTGCCAAATTCTATCAATTGCACAACGGACCAAAAACAATTATAATGATGCTATAAGAACGGAGGATAACAGAATGGGTTCGATCAAGTATTCAAAAAGTTTCATTAACAAAATAACGAGCAAAGTAGATCCAGCCATTATTGAATATCACGAAAACAGAAAAGATCGTTACAAAATATTTAATAAACCGATAGAATCCTTCGTGGAAAGTGTGTTAATTGAGGAACTCGGAACAACAGATAGAATAGAACTAAGAAAGATAGCTGGTGTAAAGAAAAAAGCACTTATCAGAAAGAAAAATCGATACTATAAGAATTGTTCCGACATGGTAGAGACAAATGAATGGAAAAATGAATCGGATTCCTATTTTTATCGTGACGCATTAACCGTATACAATCTGACAGGACAGCTCGTTCTGAATAATAAAGTGTATCCGGATTTTCCATCAATGGAACAAGAACAGTTGCGTATCATAAAAGAATGGGCATTAGATAACGATACCAAAATGATCGATTTCCCTGGTCAAGGAAAGAAAACACCAAAAGCACAGGAAAAAGACTTTATTATGGATCTCACCATCAACATATTGAATATAGCGGAGGAGGATTACGGATTTGACCTGTCTTCAGTTGTTTACGTAGGAGTTGACGACATTAGCGCGAATTCATTATTCGTAAACAAAAAACAGATGGTCAAAAAGGAAGATCTGCAGAACGGAAAACTTGAAGTATACCGCAGCGAAGACGGAAAACACAGAACTGTCATGACGTTTCCTCCAGATATGTTTAAAAAGAAAGAGAGTATCCAACTATTCGATTCCAAAGATTTACAGATACTATCTTATCTGATACTGCAGTGGGAACAAAGTTCAAGCACTGTTCGTCCGTTGCCGATTCGAATTATTGATATATACCATGCAATCAGTGGCAATGTAAAATCGAATCCAAGTGCGAACCAGTATGAAGATATCTGGAATCGATGCTATAAGATGTGGGCATTAGGGTTTGAATCATACTCATTCGATAATGTGACCGGTGGTCGACGATTGATTGCAGAATGTGAACGAGATGAGAAACAGAATATCATTTACATTGTAATGTCTCAGTATCTGATGGATGAGATCAAGGAAAATAAGATCAGAAAGATGCCAGCAGAACCGTTAAACAATCTGGAAGATAATACGGCTCGCATCTTGTATTATCCATTCATGAAACAAAGAGTATCAGCTTACGAGACAGCCGTAGAAAAAGGTATGGAAGTACAAGTATATCCGATGAATATTAAGTACGAGAGCTTCCTGCGCTGGGTAAACTTTGGAGATGCTAATAAAAAGGATAACAATGCAGCAATTGCAGAAGCGCTTGAGGAATACAAAGAGAAAGGAATTTTCATCAAAAATTACAGATATCAAGCAACAAAACAAATGTATTATATAGAATTCTTTGCACTCACTGATATCGAGATCCAGGATTTAGATTTCTATTTCAATAAATCAGAGGATAACCCGGAAGATATGATCGACCAACTGAGTATATTCTCACCGGTTATCGATTAACAGAACGAAAGAAAATATAGAAAAGGTCAAAATACGAATGAAACGACAAAAGAGAAGATATAGGAAAGAACTGCAGCAAGCGAAGACCATCATTCAGAAATTAATGTATGGAGACCAGCTGGTGTGCGAGTTCTGTACATACGAAGCCGATCAGAGTAGCCCATGTGCAAATGGAGACAAAGAATGGTGCAAAACTCATGCTACGTGGAAAGGGCTTCAAAAAACAAAAGAATAACAAATGAGAAAACGACAGCTCTGAAATTCAGGGCTGTTTTTCTTATGCTCAGTTTTCAGTGTTTGAGAGAACTTGAAAGGATAACAGGCTTTGAAACCCAGGATGGTGTCAAATCTTTCTTCGGGTACCCATAGGGGCTTTTGACACCATGTTTTGAAAAGTCCAGAACTCTTGAATTTACTGGGTTTGCGGTGTCTGTGTTTTCAAACTCATTTGACGCTTTTTTAAAAATAACGTCATTTTCGGTATGTCTGCATGCGTATATTTGGGCTCCAATGATGCTAAACAAATGCTCGTATTCACGTGTCGAGCTCTATATTTTTGCATGCGATTTACTATCTCAGAAACTTTTTATAAATATTTTTCGTTTTCGTAAAACCTGTTTGTGATTTGCTCTGTCTAATAAGTATACGGAACAAAAATTTCAAACACGAAAAGGAGAAAACGAAAATGAAATCTGTAAATGTATTGTATGTAGTATTCACACTGGTTAAGGTAGCCCTGATGGCTTTGTTTGTAGTATTCGAGGCTATTCCAACTTTTATTGACCGGCTTAGCGAAGACAGGACAATGTTATTCGACATTGTGGAATTCGTAGGCAGCACCGCTTCCATCTATGTGGTAGTTACAGCTCTTGTATTGGTATTTATTTCAACATTCTCTCTTTGGGGTACTTTTATTGCATTTGTCATAATGGTATTCCTTATGAGTTTATGTACCGGAAATACAGCAGCAATCGTCTTGAATATTGGGTTTGTAATCGCATTTATCCTGATGCTTCTTTATGATCTTAGCAATTGGGTTGTAGAAGAATGAGAAATATTTTGTAATCTTTAAAACCTGTTGACGATTTTGCTTGTCTAATAAGTGTAACCTAAAAATAACATATAACAAAAAGAAAAGGAGATTTAGGATTATGGAAAATGTAACATGGAGTAAAAGAATGATAGCAGCAGCAATTATGTCAATTACAACACCGATCGTAACGGTTTTTATGACGGGTTATTATGCTGAAGAAGGTGGGTATCTGATCGGAATTCCGATGGCTGTAGTGTCATACCTATTGATCAATGGTTGGACTGCCCTGTTGTATGCGTTAAGTAGGGCTTTTCGTATTTTTACAAGTCATCTGACATTCCCGGGATTTAGCCTTGTAGGACTACTGATAACAATATTCTTCGTACTTATGGGATTTGCTATTGGTATGATCTATTTTGTTTGTTGTCCGATCGTAATGCTTTTCATGCATTATTCTGAGTTGATGGGAGAAGCAGTAGAGCCGGAAACGATAGATGAAGCTTCCGAAACAAATGAATAAAATAGGAAACACGACAGCTCTGGAAACAGGGCTGTTTTTCTTTGATCTCTCGTCATCCATATTTAAGAAATATAAAAATGTTTGAGAAAAGAGAGGAGAATTCATATGTTTTCATTCTTCAGGAAACCAAAGACAAAACCAAATATAGAAAACAAAAATGAGACTGCAAACCTGGAGTCATTTTTGATCGGGACCGGAACTGATAGACATGGACGAACTTACAACCAGATCATCCGATATAATGATTTACAGTTAGAGAACGACCATTCGTATATTCAATGGGTATTTCCAACAGAAACGCAGTCTAAATATAACGCTTTGGCACCCGTAATATCCAGGGAGCAGGCTAAGAAACTCGCAGATATTGGTTTGGTGAAAGAAAACCTTCACCGGATGTTCATGAGAATGCTCCTGTTTTATGGGGTGCAGCTTATGAGTAATATCGAGCTGGAGGAAAAAGGAGATGACACGATCGTTGTGGTTACGAAAGGTCGGCGTACATCATGGGTATTCCATAAAGCGCGCATAGAAGAGTGGTTACAAAACGGAAACCATAACTTATTGCGCATTTCAAGAATACTGGAATGTTTGCGCCTGTTCGAACGTGAGACAGATCATAAGTTGCTCAGTAAAATCGTAAACAGTTTGGTTGAGTACAAACCAGAGATTAAAACATGGTCGTGCTGGGAATATTGGACTGATTATATGGTTTACGAAATGCCGGAAACAGAAAGAGTGGCTGTAAAAATGGGAGAAAGACTGCAGAAGATAAGTGAAAATCAGAAAGTTATGGATGATTTGGCTATAGAACGTCGAAATCATGATGTTTTCGGAAATTAGGATGTAGGTAGATCCGCCATTAGTACGTCGTAAATCAAAAGAAAAGCGACGCACTGGCGATAATAGAAAATGATTTCTGGTGTACTGGCATTCGTAAGGCAGCGGCACCGGAATGAACGTTTACAAAACGATTGAAAACAACGAAATAGCACCGAAAGAGATAGTAAACTCTCAAACGGTGCCATTTTTTTTGCTGAATTATATGTTATTCGCCAAGCTGGTCTTCTTTTTCTTTGTTGTAACGGAAGAGTACGAGGAATAAACCAAGCACGGACATTCCAGCTGGAATCAATTTAACAAATTCGTAAATCGCTTCGTCTGTAATAACGATTCCAAGCAATACCGTAATCACTTTTCCAACCACATAACCAAGAACCATACCAAGGAGTAACCATTTAACCCATTTTCTGTCGTAATCAGTCATAATACTTTCCTCCAATTAGTTATTCTTTATCCGAATCATGAAGCGGTTCGTCTTCTCTTGGTTCGTCGACCATATGTGTAGACTCGAGAACATCATCTTTGAAATCTCGTAAGTACTCCATAGAATATGGACTCAGCGTCATAGAAGCCGTTTTATAAGGAATCGTTGCTCCACAATGTGGACAGATTGTGGTCCTTTCCTGCTGGATCACATGAATATATCCATCCAGGTAAACAAGAGCATTCTGTTGCAAAACATCATGGTCATCATAAGCGATATCGCCATAACTGATTACAACAGGGTAATCTGCATGATCTTCTTCTCCATCAGAATCAGCAACATAAAGCTTTCGGTTTACAGCAAGCTGATATCTGCAATATGGAACGCCATTTTCGGTTTCTGCCATTGTGATCGAATCTGTAGGACAACACACACGTCCGATCACTTTAGCGATATTTGAAATCTCTGCTACATTTAACAGATAATTGAGTCCTTCTGTGTTATTCTGAATGTTTGTTACGACAGCGCCAACGAAAGACGGATTGATAAGCTGGATAGGGGCGTTTACAGTGGTAGTTTCTCCACAAGCCTCGCAAACCTTATGTCGAGATGACATTTTAGTACGGAACGATCCTTTTACTTCGACGATATCGTACTTCTTAAGTTCTTTGACAGCTCTGATGATCTCTTTGTCTGATGTCAAAATGATCGGTCTGTCGAATTTCGGTGAGAGATTACCTGCGCGATCCCAAATATTACGTCTTAATACGTATAATGGGAACATTGCGGATGTAATTTCACCAGTGTCCGGATCCGTCACAAAACGAACATCGCCTCGTAACTGACCCTTAAGCGAAATATAGTTTTCCTTTGCCATTATTTGTTTCCTCCACTAATCAATGTTTACAGGAATTTTCCCTGCTACAGTTAAATATGTGTGAGTTCTGAACAAAGGAATAACAAAAAAAAAGAGAAGCATAAGAGTAGACTTCTCTTTTTCGCTGATCAGTGTCTTAATATGTATAACCCTACAATTATTGCAATTGCAACGACGATAAAACTCAATATGCAGTATATTTTATATCGTTTGTTTTCAGGGTGCTGCTCACGCAGTTCTGTCATAATAAAGCTACAAACTGCGGAGATAATGAATATACCCATGAAAATCATGAATCTCAGAAACATAAATATAGCCTCCTCCTGTTATTGGTTCATGACGCAGCCGGATGTTTGGAACCAATACCAGGCTTCTCCGTTTTCGTCTCTGTCTGTTACACATCCAATGATGGAAGCCTCAAATTGGTTCCGAAGATAATCGGCTGCATTTTTATTCGGTTCGTGATGTGTAACATAATCATCGAATATGCTTTTAACTCTCTGAAGAATAAGTTGCTTTTCGTCATCAGACAGTACAAGTGTTGTATTCGGATTAAGCAATTCTCGAATTTTGTTTACACGAATAGAGCACTGTATATATTCATCAAATGCCTCGCTATCCGGGCCTTCGAGCGTATATTTTGTGTATAAATCTGTTGAAATCGAAGTCAATCCATTATACAAATTATGAACAAAACAGCTCATGATATCTTGGAAATCGTTATCGTGCACTGTCATTCGAATGATCATAAGTTATTCTCCTTTCAACATACGATCCTCGATACGTTTCTGTTTGAAATCAATCCAGAACTGCATCTGCTCATCTGAAATACCATAAATCTGTTTTAAAGCCTCAATACAGATACATACATCTGCCATTTTCTCAGCAAGATGATCAATGTTTGATTTGCCTCGAATCTCTTTGCTGATGCATTGGATAAGCTCTGCGCATTCTTCCATACAGATTGTTGCCTGAATGTTCGCACCATAGAAATCGATTGCTTCTTTAACCGTATCTTCCTTGATTGTTCTCATTGTAAAAATCTCCTTTTGTTTTCGAATTATTTGTTTACATATGATAAGGCTCAAAGTATGGAAAACTCGTCAGATTTGTTGCCATTTTTTCGTATTCGTTCTATAATATTCATTATGAAAGAAGATGTAAAATACAAAAAACTGCAACAATTGAATAGGTTAAAAGTAGATCTTCCAGACTACGTAAAAGACTATTTTGATTATTGTGACGGAACATTGGGCAGATCTTACAATACGATGATTTCATATGCATATAATATTCGTAATTTCTTTCAATTTTTGATTGACCGAAATTCTTTGATTTCTGAATATAGCGATATCACAATAGATATGTTAAATCAAATCAATGCTCTTGATATGCAAAAATATATGAGTTATTTACGTTTGCATATGACTGAGTATGAAACAGTACATAATGAAGCAAAAGCAAGAGCACAAAAGCTAAGCTGTATGCGAGCTTTTTTCCAATATCTGGTTACATTCAAAGGACTTTCTATGAATGTTGCAAAATTAATAGATAGACCAAAAGCGGAATTGGAAAAGAAACGACCACTAACAAGTGACGAAACAGTAGAATTGTTGAATAATGTGAAGGCTTGTGTTGGAAAACCAGAATCTTTGTTTTATCTTGAAAATACAAAGTATAGAAATATTGCAATCATAACAACACTTGCGTATACTGGAATCCGTGTTTCTGAATTATGTAATCTAAATATTGATGACATTAATCGGAATACAATGACAATCCACGTAACAAGAAAGGGAGGAAAAGAGGAGGACGTACTTATAAATGATGTGGTTCGAAAAGCTATCGATCGTTATATTGATTTTGAAAGACAACCTTACGATGACGCAAACCGGGCATTATTTTTATCATCAAGACATGCAACTGGCGATCGGTTATCAGTACGGTCCGTAGAACGAATGATCAAAGCGTATGGAGATACCATTGGAGAGCATGTAACTCCTCATACCTTAAGACGTACTTTCGGAACAAAACTTTATAATCAAACAGGAGATTTGTATTTGACTGCCACCGCATTAGGTCACAAAAACATTCAGACGACGAAAGATTTTTACACAACGATGTCAGAAGAACGAAAACAGCTGATCCGAGGCATCAAATACGAAGATACCAACAAATCAGAAGAAAACAAAGGAGACTAAATAATAGTCTCCTTATTTTGTGCCTATGTGGTTGTTTTAGAACCCGTCTTTTTGGTTCCTTTTGCGTTGGTTTTCTTTGTTGTCTGCATTTTATTGGAACCGGAAGTTTTGGTTCCGGCTGTTTTTACTCCATTCTGTTTCGTTGTTACCGTTTTCGTCTTTTTCACAGTAGTTTTTGAAGTTTTGGTTCCGGCAGTTTTCGTTTTCGAAGTTACCGTTTTCGAAGTTTTGGAACCAGCTGTTTTTGCTGTTGTTTTCTTAGTAGCAGTAGTAGACTTAGAACTCGCTTTATTCCTACTATCTGCTGTCTTTTTCTTTGTGTATGTCCAGGTATATCCATTTTTGTAGAACTTAAGAACCGTTTTGTCAGACATCAGATAATCTTCAACAACCGGCTCTGTCAGATAAAGTCCATCTGGTCCGGTAACCCGAGAGAGTGCTACATATAACTGACCGGCAGCGAATATCTTAGGCGAAAGTACCATAGCGTCGAATGTTTTTCCCTGAGATTTATGGATTGTAATTGCAGCAGCCAGACGAAGAGGGATCTGTTTTACGACGCCGACTTCATCACGAAGCAGAGTATTGCTTTTCACTTTGTATTCATAATGGATAAATTCATGTTGGTATACATTAATTTCTTTCCCATCCACTTGTACAAGAACATGGTCAGGATAGCAAGAGAGTACCGTGCCCATTTGTCCGTTCCTGTACTGACATTTGATATCATTTGCAAGGAACACTACCCGGGCGCCTTCTTTGAGCAAAATGATCTCGTCGATGTAATTACCGGTTATTCTCCCTTCTTTTGTACACTGATAGGGGACCGGCAGTCCTGGCAGACTGTCTAAATACATCCGGTTGATCTTTTCCACTTCAGCATTGGTTCCGCATAATCGAATCACATCATCAGGCGGTATATCGGTCAGAAACCCATTGAAATAGGGAATACACTTTTTATCTGCAAGTCTGGCTCTGTGTAATTCCTTAATAAATTCGACGTCACTTTGTCTACGGACTTCCGTCAACTCACATACTGTAAATTTACAGGTTCCCCATTCTTTGGTTGTAAATGCGAATCCGGATGTATCGAATCCGAACTTTTTCAATAATTTGGCGTCCGAAGTTGTGACGACTGGAGGTAATTGTGAAAAATCTCCGACGACAATAAGACGGATTCGCTTGCCTTTTAGACGCTCAGCTTTTTTGAGTACTTTATACATGAAAGAAAAGGTATCGTTTCTGCACATTGAGATCTCATCAATGATCACAACATCCGCTTTGATCAATGGCTTGATACGGGATTGATCAATCTTCTTTAAGTCGGCTCCGCATGCTGGTACTGGAATTGCAAAGATCCGATGCATCGTATCCCCACCAATGTTTGCCGCTGCCATACCGGTCGTTCCGCATACGATAGCATTGGTTGCTGTTGCAAGATATGAATTTATAAGATAAGTCTTTCCGGTTCCTCCGGGTCCTGTAATAAATAAGTTTTTATCACTATTAAATAGTAAGTCTTTTATCTTTTCGTAATCAGTTACTGGTTTCATTTTTAATATCCTTTCTGAAATACCCATAGTACCTCAGATTAAATATGGACGAGGATGAAACAAAGAAATCCGCAACGAATAGTATTGAAAAATGTTCATTTGTCTCGATAACAAAGAGCACATATTTAGTACGAAACCACTAATCATATATGTATGAAAGGAGCTTACATATGGATAACAGCAGTAGCAGTAGTAAATTTGATGCATCTGAATTTTTAAATGATGTATTCGGATCTCTTCATTTATTACAGGATGAAGAAGGAACAATTTGGTTTATTGGGCGAGAAGTTGCAGACAAACTTGGGTATGATAATTCAAGTGCCAAAGGACATGCAATCACGAGATTTGTTCGAAAAGAAGACCGCAAAGCCTTGAAATATAAGGCTTTGTCCACAGCGGACAAAGCCATTTTATGGCAAAACCCAAACGATTATTCCGATAAATGGATCATCAATGAGTGCGGTTTTTATGATCTGTTAATGCATTCCGAAGCAAAATCTGCGTCCGATTTCCAGCATTGGGTAACGCATGAGGTATTACCATCCGTTCGTAAACATGGTGGTTACATCATGGGTCAGGAACATCTGGAAGAGAAAGAAAGACGTCAGCTCAACAGACAGATCGGTGACCTTGCAGAAGAAGTTGACCGTCTGAGGACCAAGCTTCGAAAAAAGAACGAGAAGATGCGGGAATTAAAACGGTCTGCAGAAATCAACCGGTTATGCCGCAGCAAGTACAAAGAGGCACTGGACGACATCGATCGGATGACAAAACTGTTTGAGATCGAAGATAAGTACAACGAACACTTAAGACAGCATGATGTTGACAGAGACGTCGATCTCGAAATGATGCGTGATCAGCTGCATGCACTTCGTGTCCTGGTAATTGCGCACGGAGCTTCAGATCTGATTGAAGCGGCGATTCGTGACGGACATGCAAATGACGTAAACTTAATGGCAAATGCTGTAAAGGTTGGTTCATCTGATCTGAAAGCCGGTCATGGAACAAATTGTTTTCTAATGTAAGGAAAAAGAAATTGAGGTCACATTGTTGTGATCTCTTTTTCTTATGCCAAGATTTTTTGAGTTTTGCAAAGCCTATGTTCTTGTTTATAGTTTTGTATTCATATTTGCGGATGATAAATTTGGAAGAGAAATGGAAGTTCAAGCGAAAGGAATAGTGTAGTTTCTATATCATCAGTACGTCGTTAAATATTAATTTAACGACGTACTGTAGGCGAAAACGGAAGTAGTACAAATGAAATTTCGTAAAAAGAGCCTGCAATAAAGCAAGCTCAATTCGTTTTAATTATGTGTCTGCCGGAACTGGGATACCTGTAAGTGTGTACCTTTGTTTACAACGATAACACCAACACAATCCATCCTTAAAAGGAACCATGTCAACGTCGTTACCGCAGCTACACAGGTAAGTTGCTGGTTCGACGACAGTGATACTTTGAATAATAACACCAGCATCGTCAAACTCCTCTGGATGTGAAATACAATATTCATAATTTTGTTTCCAGCTTTCGTAGGAGCTGTCGTTTGTGTCGACAGTTCCGTCTTCAAAACACGGGAAACTATAACCAAGAATATCTGCTTTATCACTTCGTTTGTTTGTTTTCTGATTATGTATCCAGAATTCTCTAAAGTACTTCGGAACTTCTCGTTCTTTTCTGGGACTGATTACTTTTACTAGCTTATTCATACTAATACCTTTCCTTTCTCTGAATGCGTTCCATCTTCTGACGTCTGTTATCAGTACGTGCCGGTTTTCCACCTGGTTTCTTCTTGTATGTTTTGCAGGTCTGACACTGATGACGAAATGTACCGTCTTTTCCAAGATCACAGTTTCATTCGCACACATAATGCACACATTGAATTTCTCTGTTTTTTGCCATAATTCGTTTCCTCCTTGAATTGTATATAAATTATTTTGTATTAAATATGGTTCGAGAAAGACGAAACAAAAAAAAGAACCACCTACCGCAACAGGCAAGTGGTTATGAGATTTGTTCAAATCAGATTTCTTATTTTGTATACGTTAACAGAATGATTGATTCCTCGTCAATAGAATGGATTTCATCGCCTTCATACATAATCTGGAAACGTTCTTTAGAAACCTGATCAAGACCAAATCCAGAATCAACAATCTTGAAATCCGTTACATTTCCGGATCCGTCATAAATGCAATCATATACTGTGATTCTATGATCAGCAGCCGAATTATTGTTTTTATAGGTTCTAGTTGCTAAATCATCGGCTGTCATTGCAACGGAATCCACACTGACGATTGCAGCTGTTTTGGGATCCGAAATGAGATCTGCCAGCTCGTCTACAGAAAGCATATTCTGGCTATTGTATACCGTTACCTGGATAAAACCTTCTGGATCTAAAATATCAACAATCTGAACGAGGTCGCTTGTCTGAGTTGCTCCCATGGTTTCCGGAAACGTGTCTTTTACACATAGATCGTTATCCATAGCAATTTTTACAACGTCATTTTCCGTGTATAATGTAGAGTCCGTTATGATATTGATCGCATTCGCAATGGAGGTCAGTCCACAGGTTCCGAGTGCGTAATAATCATTTTGACCCTGACGATAGAATGCATTTGGAAGATAAGCGTCGTTTTCAATATATGGATGATTCAGATTATAATACCAGACGTATGCTCTATTCTTGAGATTTGGAAACGCAATATTCACGATGACTAAAACAACTGCTAAAATTACGATTACAACGGCAAAATTCATCAACTCTTTTAACATTATTTGTTTTATTTTCGACCATTTCGTATTCTTTTCGTTCTGTATTCCATCCATTTGTAACCGGTTATTGTTCTCCATATTGGTTTTCTCCATTTGTGTGTGCTTAATGTCAGATTTGTGTTAATTCATACTGACTTCTATTATAAAGGAAGAAAAATGAAAGGGCAATAAGAAAAGGAGCCAGAAATAAATCGAATTCCAAGTTTGATATTATTTTAAAGCTGTTTTCTCGAATGCATCTGCACTGACATTTACTCCGTTAGCGACCAATACTGCTTCTAGCACTGATTTTGTATCGTAAACAGTTCCTCTGTATTTGACGGAAATTAACGACGTACAGGTGTAAAAGGCTTTAGAACCTATACTAGTTATATTGTTGGAGATTGAAACATATTTAAGAGTTTCACAATAAGAAAAAGACATATTTCCTATCTTCGTTACACTATTAGGAATAAAAACATTCTCGACAGTATAAACAGAATGACCATTATTATCATTGGCAAAAGCATGATTACCAATCTGATATACGTTATTTGGAATTACAATATTGATAACAGAAGGGTATTTTTTGTTAATTACATAATATGCTGAATTTATAGCATCGATAAAATAATCAGGAGATCCGCCATATGGTACATAATTCTTTTCTGGATTAATTCCACTATCTTCCTAAGAACATAGCATTACTCCATTTGTGTCATAAAGTCCAGCATCTATCTTTTTGTCTACATCAATTTCGAATTTGAATACGCCAGACCAATCACCGGATGTTAACGAATCAGCAGTGATCTTACCATCGGTCGAACATCCATCATCTGCTGCAATCTCATTGCACAAAAACTCTGTCTTTACCTGATCAATAGTTCCTGTTACTGGTGTTTTGCCATTTACGTCGTTTAAGGTTACTGTTGCATCCGGAATAACGGGTACGCTTTCATTTCCGGCAATATCACCTTTGACTTTCACGTTGTAGGTAGCATTCTTGTTACTATTTAACACAATTGCTTTTGGAATTGTAACCGAAAAGGCGGATGCCTGCTCATAGTTTACGATGGCTGATTGTTTACCAGCTATATTTGTTTCCTGAGTACTGTCTGCAGCTAACGCAGGTACCGATTGTGTGGTTACCATACATAAAGCAGACAAAAATGACAGGAAACGAACTGTTTTTTGTTTCATAACTCTTTCCCTATCCCTTTCTTGGATGTGTGTTGTTAGGTTACATATACTAAATATAGGTTACAAAGATACAAAGGAAACGATATATATGGAAACAAAGTATGGGAAACGAAAAAGAGCCTACCATATAGGTAAGCTCTCTTTCGTAACAAATAAACACACTTGGAGATATCGTAACTCTGGGTTCTAACCCCGAAGCTTTATACGATTGAACGTTAGTAGTTCAATGGTCTTTGCTTCGAGAGAACCCTTCGTTGTCAATCAAGCACTCGCGGATCTAAAGATCCGGAGTGTGCTTGATTAGAGATTTCTCTCATTATCTCCATATACAAGGAAACAATCCTGCCAACGAATTTGGCATTTTTGAACCTGTCAACAATTAATTTGGAAGCCGGATTCGCTTCCGTAGAGTCTGTATACTCCTCAGCATTTCTTATGATTGATAGAGGTCTGTTTCATAGTACTCTCCTTGAAGTACACCATTATAGTACAACTTCAAAAGTATTATATCATAGGTTTCCCCATAAATGTCAAGTGTTTCTCCGGACGGTTCCAAAGTAAATGCATATCCGCTGTCTGTGAAATTCGAATAGGAACTGTCTGCTTTCTTCAGATAATAGATCTTATCACCATAATTGAAGACTTCCAGAGAACCTACTGATCCGCCATTTATGTTTCCGCACCATCCTTCTACTCCACCGTCTTCCGTAAACATGCTTAATGATAATGTCTGTCCATCATTGCTTGAGTAAGAACCAGGTGTATTCCAGAAATTGCCAGTTGGCGTATAGTTCGGAACCGGAATATTTCCGCTCTGATCAACGGTCTCCCCTTCTGCTTCCTGTACTTCTGTTTCTTCCGGAGCCGTTTCTGTCGGTTCCTCAGTTACTTCTTCCACTACTTCTTCGGTTTCTGTTTCTGTTTCCGGGACTGATTCTGTTACAGTGATATGGGATGCATATATGGCATTCATCTCTGCCTCCCCATTTGCAACCCAATCATTGTATGCATCTACAGCATCCGGAATAAGGTCATCTTCTGTAATGCAGTACCATTCATCAAAACTATAGCCGTCAGAATTGATCATATCCTCAATCGCAACATATTGATTATGTTCATCTTCATCATATGTAAATAAAAAACTATCTGAACTTCTTGCATTAAGATCATTAAATATAGAAGCCATATAAGTATCTGAATCTTCTAAATATAAATCATAATCAGAAGCTTTTGGCACACGGTATAAATGATAACGTAGATTCTCTGTATTAGCTCTATCCACATAATAGATACGTCCATTATATTCTCCAAAATACCAAACTTTTGGATCACATTTCATTCCTTCATATCCTGTATGACCTGGATTGGAATAATACTTAACCTCGCCACGCTCCACCATATCCTTATCATAATCTAAAATTAAACTAATTGGATATTTATAATCTTGAATGCTTATATATTTTAATCCATTTGTACTATCATACGCCCAGTCAGGTAAATCTGAAATTGATTTTGCAAGTTTATAATGATTTCCGCTCTGCCCCTGCATATGCACAATCGCTGCTGCTCCACCTCCGATAACAAGCGTTCCGGCGACAATGCCTGCGATCACCTTTGTTGCGATTCCCTTTCCGGCGCCTGCTGCTACTGTGGCTGCGGTTGTTCCGGCAACGGTACTTCCGGTTCCTGCTGCGGTTGCAACTGCTTTGGTTGCTGAAGACACTGCAGCCGACATTGACGGAATCTGTGTTGCCTGTGCCGCTTTGACGTCCTCTTTAAGCAGCAACAGGAAGAATGGAATCGGAGCAAGACCATAAAGCTTGGTACCTTTCTTTTCGAGGTCTAATACTTTGTCTTTGATCTTTTGTCTGCCATAATTCAGGCGGCTCTTAACGGTGTTCTCTGATACTTCAAGCACGGACGCCATTTCTTTTACAGACATCTGTTCCATATAGAACATTGTGACACAGATGCGCTGTTCATCTGTCAAAGTATCAATGATCTCTTTCATCAGTCTCGTTGTCTCATTCTGATCCATAACGACTTCCGGCTGAACAGACACACGGTCATCCACAAAGGTATCACTGATATCCTGTCCGTCTTCGTTTTCTGTTTCAGAGAACAAGGTTACCTTTCTTCGTTTCAGTTCGTTTTTGGCAAGGTTCGACACAATCGTTCCGATCCATGACTGAAACTTCTCCGGGTCTTCTAAGGTATCCAGAGACTTAAAAGCCTTCACATAGGCATCCTGAACGATATCCTGTGCTGTGTGCTCGCTGTTTAAAAACTTCCTCGCCAGGTAAAAACATTTCGTATACGTTTTCTCATACAGGTACGTATACGCTTCCTGGTCTCCTTTCATTGCTTTTTGTACTGCTTCGGTGTAGCTATTCATTTTTCATCCTCCGTAATATGTACTCTAATATCTTTCTCACTTTCGTTTTGTTTACTGTATATCCGTTCTGGTCTTGTTGTGCCAGCTCCTGAAACCATAACATCTCCCGGCATGGTTCCTCATGAATGATTTCCTCTCTGTGTTCATCCATGCAATCCCTCCTTTCTATCCGTCTACTTAAAAGACAGTAGAAAACAGGAATCGGTTTTAGGTTTTCTCCAACAATTCAACATTTTATTACTGTTCGCTGTTTTGCACAAGCCTGTTTTCGTATATTCATGCATTTTTGTATATGTTGACGAATGATTCGTTTCCGGCATTCGTGTGCGCTGAAACCCATATTTAAAGTATTGAACAAAAAAAACAAGCACACTAAAGGAGGAAACAAAAGAAATGAATCAGAGAGGTTTCAGTTTCAAGAAATGTATGGTAGGACTTGTACTGGCAATTGCTATGGTTATCCAAACACCGGTATCAGGATTTGCAGCAGATGTTTGTACACAGAGTAATGTTGTCCAGGCAGAAGGAAAAGTTTCGAAGACCAGAGTCAACAATGTAAATGCGTACTATTTAGGAATCCCAGAGAATGTAAGACAATATCTGGAGGACCAAGGCTGGACATTCATCTGCTCAGCTCAGAGTTTTGGTAAACGATATGGATATACAGGATCGATTCTCGCTTTAACCGTCTATAACGACAAGGTTATCTATATTGACAATCGAAAGAAAGCAGAACCATCAATCGTACATGAAGTCGGACATGCTATTGATTATTCTTGCGGGTTTACCTCAAATTCGCAGACGTTTAACGATATATTCGCTGTAGAACATAATAATGTAAGCTCATTCTGGAAAACACATCATAGTAACACGGACACAGCTGTCGAATATTTTGCTGAAGCGTTCCAGATCTATGTGCAGCAGCCAGAAAATTTACAGACTTACTGTCCGCAGACCTACGAGTATATCCAAAACATTGTTTCCGGACTTAGACCTGAAACAACCGAAAACTAAGCAAAAGAAAAACACCCATGGAACTCATTTTTGAGTCTGAGGGTGTTTTTGTTGTGGTACTGTATGATAATTAATCTCCGATGTCTCCAGGATCATCTAAGTCATCGAACTCAGGGTTATCCAATGCGTTTTGGTCATCCAATGTCATTGTGTCTGACATATTAAGTGCGCCTATATTGATATCTCCGGTAATCGGGGCTCCATATTCGAGATGCTGTCTGATTTCCTCCATATCTGAAGCGCTAATACTCGGATCCGCATATCTGGATACATCGATATTATGATCCATACCATACCGAATCTGTTTCATCTGTTCATTAGTGTATTCCGGATCCATATATACAGAAACATCAAGTCCGGATTCCATTCCAATTCGGATCTCATTCATTTGAAATCCGTTAAATACTGGATCTGCATATGTGTAAACGGATGCAAAATCCAAACCGTGTCGCAATCCTTCTGAAATCTGTCGCATCTGATAAGAATCAAACTCAGGTTTCGCATAGAACGATACATCAATTCCGGATTCCATAGCTTTTTTAAGCTCAAACATCTGGAAGGCATTAAAAACAGGATCCGCATATTTTGAAACATCAATTCCGGATTCCATGCCACGCCGAATCGCATCCATCTGGTACTTGTCATATTTCGGATCCGCATAAATGGAAACGTTTAATCCTTTTTCCAGACCATACCGGATCTGTCTCATTTGTTTCCAGTCATATCTCGGATCCATATACTTTAGTACATCCACATTGCTTTCGAATCCAAGCATCAACTGATGTTTCTGATACATATCCATCTGACTCAAAAGCGATTTTACCTCTTTTTCCGGATCTGATTCGATCCCTTTAATCATATTAACGTAATTTGTAACATTGATTCCTGCACTCAGCCCAAGGTAAATGTTATGCATCTGTTGTGGTGTAAGTTCCGGATCCGCATAAATAGAGACGTCCAGATTATCTCGCACCCCATCCTTGATTTCATTCATCTGTTCGACAGAAAAAGCCGGATCCGCAAATTTGGCAACATCAGAAACAGACATACCATCCATCAAACTGAAACATATCACATCCATCTGCTTTTGTGTAAACTGCTGGTTTGCGTAAACAGAGACATCAACACCCTGTTCAAGACCAAACATAATAGAATCCATCTGTTGTGATGTAAATTTAGGATCTGCATACGGTGTAACATCAATACCCTTCTCGAGACCGTAAATGATACTTGACATCTGTTCTGTTGAAAATGCCGGATCTGCGTATTTTGTAACATCAATTCCGGAAATCAAACCGCTTCTGATATAATGCATCTGTGTGGTACTAAACTCTGGATTACAAAGTGCTGATGCGTCATAGCCTTCTTTCATCACCATATGGATGATCGCCATCTGATCAGAAGTATACTTTGGATCTGCGTATTTCGATACATCAAATCCATTTTCCAAACCATTCAAGATATAATACATCTGAACAATATCGTATTCTGGTTTCGCATAAGCAGATACGTCTAATCCTTCTTTCAGACCTGTCATGATGATACGAAGCTGACCTTCCGTAAATTTCGGATCCATATATTTTGACACATCAAGATTGTTTTCTAATCCTTCTCGGATGAAATACATCTTATCTGCATTGCATGTCGGATCCGCATATTGTGTCACATCAATGCCAGTCCGTAATCCAAGTTTGATCTCATTCATCTGTTCTGCGTTGTACTGTGGATCTGCATAAATAGATACATCAAGTCCATCATCCAAACCTTCACGGATTTCTCTTGTTTGGGCAGCAGTATATGCAGACCAATCAATTTCGTTCTCAAGTTGACTTTCGTTTACAGGTTTCTTTTTGTCTGCCATGATTCTTTTCCTCCTTCTTGAAAATCTCTGGTTTTTTACTCATACAGTTAAATATGGGCTTTAAGAACGTGTTATTAACGACTTTGGGTTCCGTTCATCCGGTTCCGTATATTTTGGCTTTTCTTTTTGAACACAAAGAAAGCGGAACCGATCATCTCGGAACCGCAATCTTCGTCTTCCATAATTTTAGTCTACGATATCGCCAATATCATCCGGTTCTACATTCTCTTCCGAATAGAAACCGGTATCATTAGCGTCCTGACGGAACTCAGAAACATTCATGTCACCAGCTATATGTTCATCTCTCGGTCCGGAAATGCTCATGTCTCCAGCGATATGTTCGATATCCGGTTCCTTTTTACCTGCTGCCATAAGTTCGGATGCGATGTAATCGAAGTCATTTGTGGAAACGACCTTAGCATCCGGTTGTAACGGCAGCTCTTTGTTCTCTGTATACAGTTCCGGTTTCATGGTAAAGATCATATCAGCTTCTGTAGGTTCAAAAACTTCTGTTGCTTTACCAGCGCATACATAAGCTGCAACCAAGTCACCAAGTGATGGTGTATAGTTGTTTGTATACCGGTGAATCAAAGCTTCCGTTGCGTTCATATATGCTACGTTTGCAATATTCTGGAGTCCTTTTTCGTGTTCCAATGGTTTGTCTACCCAGATAAATTCGTCCTTTTCGACATCATAGATAAGAGGAACCGTTGCTGTTGATTCGGAGTTAAGGTCAATGAGTGCTTCTACGGTAGATGGTTCAAAAATCTGACCATTAAACTCATTCCATTTGTCATGCCATACATTTGGATCTAAAGAACCTTGTCTCTGCATGAATCCGAATTTTACGACATCAAGTTTATTGTATGGAACATTGCTGTAACTATTCACTGACAATACCATATACTTGATACCCGCTTCCCTACATTTCTGCTTATCGATATCCATATATTCGGCTGAGAATACAGGTGCACTTGTGATATCACCACCATGAATAGCGACAAGATCTCTGGATTTATCATCTTTCTGCACATATGCTTTCTGATCATAATAAGCGCATTCTGTAATAAGGTTTAAATCTTTATCATAGAAAGCAGCAGAGGTGTCAATATCAATACGCTCCTGATTTTGATTCTGCCAGCCAATAAACTGACGGATGATATTGCAATTTTTGTCGCCTTTCATAATGGATCCAGAAGTTAAGGAACTACCTTTTGAGGAGCTTCTCTCTCCGTTTTCTGGAAGCAGCATGTCCACAACATTCGGATCTATATAAACGCGACCTAAATTGTCATGAGTCTGAAGCTGTTTTGAAACAGAATCAATGATTCCTTTTTTGATCATCTGCGCCTGGTCTTCTGCAAAATGATAAGTACTTTCCTCTTTTACGAAACGACCAAGTTTTGCGACGTGAATGGCACGATATGGAAGTCCTTTTTCATACAAGTCAACCAGGTTATACAGCTTTAACTGCTCACGGATCGGTGTTTCATATGCGTTTGCGGCATAAATATCACAAATAGCCTGTAACTGATCATGTTTGATTCCAGCAACCGCAAACTGAATGAAGTTACGATTGAAGACGCCAGGAAAATCGTGTGCCGCCTTTTCGGTCAAAGCAAGCGCATCATCGGCACCAGAACGAACGGCGTCTAAAGCTTTCTGTACGACAGCATAAGGTGATACGATTGGCACTCCAATCTCGTTTACCTTCTGTCCGGAATACAGATTATCGTACGCTTTCTGTAAACGAGAATAAACGGTATCTCTTGGTACGGATTTTGAAAAAGTCTTAAACAAATCAGGACGAAGCCAGACTGCAGTAAACAGATCGTGCGTCTTATCCAAAAGGCTATTCATCATTCTTGCTTCCGAACGTGATAATTTAAAGTAAACCTTACCGGCAAGACCTGGTTTATTCTCAATTGTTTCCTGATTACGTTTTGTACGCCATTCCAGATGTCCATTATCACGAGTTTCTCCCTTTTTCGGATTCCAAACAAATACTTTCGCTTTGCTTTTTACCGTATGAGTCTTTCCGTTTGATAATTCTGCAGCCAGACGAAGAACATCAGTTGCTTCGGTAACCAATTTATGCAGCATATCATCTTTTGCACGAGATGTAAGGTTACTGTTTTTTGTGATGTCGAAAGCAATGGCTGCCTTATTTTCTCGATTAGGAATAGCCTGCTCATAAACCCATGAAAACCATTCGTTTGTGTCATGCATATAGTTAAGCAACGTCTCCATTTTAGGTTTTGATAACGAAGCTGCCGAAAACATACGGTCATGCATAGTCTCATGGATCAGGTAGTAATTATCCGTTTCGATCAGTTTTAAGTTACGATTAAAGTCTTCAAGTAATGGATTACGTTCTGATGCTTCAAATTCTGGACGTAAATCCGGGTTGAAATATTCTGCCAGCTGATTGATGTACTGCTCTACTTCACTCATTTCCATTACCTGTTCAGGGAAATCAGGATAAAATACGGTAGCATTCTGGAACGCTTCCGCCTGACTGGATTCGCGCACAGATTTCATAAGCTTCTGACATTCTTTTACGATCTCAGACTCAGGAAGCGAAACCATGGTATCAAGAAGAGAAAGAGACATGGTACGTCCATAAGTTTCAAGGTTGCGGTTTGTAGACAAAACAAGCTGCATAGCGCGATCTGATGGATTTTCATTAATCTCAACAGAAGGCATTATCCACGTGCCTGTTTCCTGATAGATGGTCTCACGATATTTGGTTACAAGGTCTTTTTCGTTTAACATAATTAGTTTCCTCCATGATATGCTTGATATATGTATGAATGATTATTAGTTAACAAAGAGAAAGGCTGCTAGAAAAACCAGCAGCCGAATATGAATGGATACCATGCTCTTTCGAACATTACACAATCAGAACACGAAAACCATGTTAGGTCTTCACATTCTGTTCTCATTTCACGAGAATTCTGATGGCAGGTCAAAAGACCAGCATCAATTGTTTTTATAGAAGTATTCCATTTCGTAATCTCTATTCGCTGATATGAACTGGTATTACACTGCAATTCTGCAATGTAAGAAAATACAATTAGCAGTTGTATGGATTTACCCAATAGAAGTATCCAGTTTCTTTGTGCGATTATTTTAATCCCCTCTACATAGTTAAATATGTGCGGGCGATTTACAAAGTAATACGTTTTCTTGTAAACAAAAAGAGAAAAGCTGCCGTAACGAACAGCAGCCATAGTTTTGTGAACAGGTAAGATACCCATAAAGGGTATTATCACATACATGAGTAAATGAAAGTTACTAGCTTTCATTACTCAAACCTTCAATTATGTAATAGAAGTATCCTGTTCGTAATTCTCTTTGCGCATTGTGAACTGATAGGAAACACATATGTGTTCCGAATTTCTGGCTTGACATACTCAAGAATAGAAGTATTCAGTTCGTATTGCGCATGATGTCTCCATTCATCATTTTGCTTACGTATTAAATATGGTACGCATGCTTGCAAACTAAAACGAGTTTTCTCTGATGAATGACGGCTATTGTTGTTTACGAATATTACAAGGCTCACTTTTTGGAAAACTCGTCAGGAAAATGAGAAAAGTTTCTGTTTGTTGACGAATGATTGTAGGTCATAAAGAAAAGCCACACTTTGATGTGTGACTTTTCTTGGAATAAGGGGTATGGGATTAATTGGTTAAGGCTGTGCCTTTAAATACATCCCATTCCATTTTTACTTTATCATTTTTCAGTGCTGTTGTTAGTGCTGATATGCTTGTGTAGGTCTGTCCTTTATAGGTTACAGATGCAAGGTTTGAACAACTATTAAATGCATAATATCCAATATTCGTTACACCGTTTGGTATTGTAATAGATATTAAACCTTTACAACCCTCAAATGCACTATATCCAATGCTTGTTACGCCATCTGGTATTGTGATTGATGGTAATGCTGAACATCCTTTAAATGCGGCACCTTCAATATTCGTTACACCGTTTGGTATTGTAATGGATGTTAAGCCTTTGCAACCATTAAATGCATTACTATTAATACTTGTCACACTGTCTGGTATTGTGATTGAGTTTAAGCTAGAACATCCCCAAAATGTGCCTCTCCCGATACTTGTTACAACATCTGGTATTGTAATGGATGTTAAGCCTTTGCAACCATTAAATGCTTGATGTCCAATGCTTGTTACACTGTCTGGGATTGTGATATTTGCAAGTTTTTCACATCCAAAAAAAGCTGCATTTCCAATACTTGTTACACTATCTGGTATCGTAATGGATGTTAAGGAGTTACAATTATTAAATGTGCTAATTCCAATACTTGTTACACTGTCTGGTATTGTAATTAAGGTTAATCCAGTGCAATCTTTAAATACACCAAATCCAATACTTGTTACACCTTCTGGAATTGAAATATTTGTAAGATTAGAGCAATTACAAAACACACCATCACCAAAAGATGTTACACTATCAGGTATATCAACATTGGTAATACCTGTTTCTTGGAATGCATATTTACCAATACTTGTTACGCTGTCTGGAATCGCAATAGATGATATATTTTTACAACCATCAAAATTTTCACTTCCAATGTGGGTGATACCGTCTGGGATAACAACAGATGTAGCTGTTGGAAAATTATTCGTAATTACATAATAAGCAGATGATGTTGTTGTTGTGTAAGGATTGTTCCCAGATGAGTCTGTGTAATCTTGTTCGATATCGATTCCACTCTCTTCCCAAGTACAAACCATCTTTCCATCTGCGTCATAAAGTCCAGCGATTAACTCTTTATTGACACCGATCGCAAACTCAAAATTTCCTGACCAGTCTCCCGACGTAAGTTCGTTTGCTTCAATGTTACCAGTTGTACTATTGCCATCTGGAAGATTCACTTCTGTGGCTGCAAACTCTGTAACATCCTGAGTAATTGTTCCAGTAACCGCAGCCTTTCCATTCGAATCCGTCAACTGCATGGTGGCATCAGGAGTAACGGTAACCGTTTCATTCCCAGAAATGTCACCTTTTACTTTGACGCCATAGGTTGCACTCTTATTCTGTCCTAATGTGATCGTCTTCGGAATGGTGACGGTAAAAGCGGAATCCTGTTGATATGTAATAGTAGCTCCTTGAGTTCCTGTCGTTGTTGCTTCCTGTGTTGTGTTGTCCGGGTTTTCGGCTGCCATTGTTGGAATCGTAGGCGTCATCGTCATGATCGCAGCCAGAACAAGCAGACAACTCACTGCTTTTCGTTTCATAATATTTCGTTTCCTTTCTTTGTGTTCAGTATAAATTGTTCACGAGTAACAAGATAAATATGGTCTGAACATGGACAGAGGAAACGAAAAGAAGAATCCACTTTATTGATGAAAACATTATTCAGATAATGCTGTATTGTCGAATATTACGTTTTCGAGAGCAACATTATTTTCCGCAAGTACCGTTTCAATATTAGTTTTGTTTGTATACGTATTTCCTTTATAAGTAACTGATGAAAGATTCGTGCAGCTTCCAAATGCTCGTTCTCCAATAGAAGTAATATTATCCGGAATAGAAGTAGATGTTAATCCGGTACAATTTGCAATAGAGAAGGAACCTAATATTGTAACCGAATTTGGGATATCTATAGATGTCAATTGTTTACAACCGTAAAACGCATCACTTCCAATCGATGTTACACTATTCGGAATTGTAATGGATGCTAAACTTTGACATCCATCAAATGTTCCACCAGGAATCGATTCTATATTTTCTGGAAGCGTTACTGATGTCAGTGACGTGCAATTATAAAACAAATAGCCACCTAAATGGGTAACGCTATTCGGAATACAAATTGATGTTAAATTGGAACACCATGCAAATGCATCACTGTCAATACTTGTCACACCGTCTGGTATTGTGATTGAGGTTAAATTCTCGCAAGAATCAAAAGCCCTTTTCTCAATAGATTTCACACTATCTGGGATTGAAATGGTAGCGAGTAAATTACAATAACTAAATGAATACTGCCCAATTGTTGTAACGGTTTCTGGAATAACCGTAGTGTTACATCCCTGTATTAATCGGTTTGTCTCAGTTTCAATGATTGCGTTGCTATTGTTTCTGCTATCGTATACAGGATTTTCAGAATCCACAATAATTGAAACCAATTTATCGCAATCAGAAACTACACAATTACCTATGGATGTCACACTTTTCGGAATCGTTATGGATGTTACTTCAGAACAGCCGCCAAAAGTATATTCATTAATAGAAGTAACCTTATGTTTGACTCCGCCGGTATCTGTTACATACTCAGGAATTACGACGTCGCCGGATGTTGATATGTTATAAACTGCAAGATTGTCACTGGTTAATGTTATATCGTCACCAATTTTCGTTTCCTGCATATCGATTTTAAAATTGAAAGCGCCAGTCCAGTCTCCTGCCGTTAAGTCATTTGCGGTGACAGTTCCATTTGTTACCTGTTCATCGGCTCCGTCTGCTGCAAACTCAAATTGCGTCTGATCTTGAGCCACTTGTCCGGTAACGTCAGCTTTTCCTTTACTGTCTGATAACACTACTTCCGTATCCGGGATAACGGTTACTGTACCAGCATTGGTTCTATTCCTGTGTACGCAAACCTGGTATTCTACGCATTTGTCAGCATCAATCGTAAGCTGTTTTGGAATTGTAATGGTAAACAGAGGTTGGTTTACTGTATCGTCAGCAAAAATAGTGGTATCATCAAAAGATATCACTATCAATGTTATCGCAAAAAGAAATAAACCTATTAATGTTTTCCATTTCATATAAACAACCTCCTATATCTCCACTTCCGAATTCATACCACATAATACAAAAAGAGCTCACCGCATTGGATGAGCCCTAATTAGCACTCTATTTTTAATATACAGTAATCGTTACTGCCTGGGTTGCTCCATTACAAGCGGTTTCCGTTTCAACATCATATGTATTGATGCTAATAGTGACTTCGTTTTTTCCTTCATCCAGCAACTCATACATATTCGCTTCTACCATGTTACCAGGTTTTATTGCTTTGGTCTCAAAGATAACTTCATCATCTTTTATGATCTGATACTGCAGATATACAGTGTTCGCTTCCGGATTACCAAGACGAATCGTCGGATTATCTTTTGATACACCTAGATTTGAGTATTCAGGAATTTCAATAGACTCTGTGATCGCTGTCTCAGTCTGGTCCTGAATGGTTCCGTCCCACTTGTTATCGCCTTCAATTTCAATGTCTGGTCTGTTTGGTGCCGTCGGTGTGTTTGCCGGACCACAGCCGCCACATGATCTAAGAAGTAATAACAGGATGATAATGATGATTGCGATCACTGCTGCAGCAACCTTTCGTATGGTTTTCTTTTTCTCTGGCTTCTCTTCTTTGTCTTCTGATTTGTTTCCAGAAAACTCTGAAGCCGGATCTGAGATAACTACATTTTCGGTTGCATCCTGAATATCGGAACAGCCTGCTTTCCTTAAATCTTCTTCGGTATACTTGTAGTCGGCGTCTACTTCTGACTGATCTTGGCTCTCCGGCTGTTTTGGAACCGAAGTCTCTGGCTCCGTGCTTGTGTTTTCTACATCTGCGTTTTCGATTGTTGGAGCCTTAATTTCCGGTTCCTGCTGCTCTGTGTTCTGTTTGTTTTCGTTTTCAATTTCTTTACTCATTTTATTCGTTTCCTTTCCGTCATGTTTTTTCTGACGGTTTAAATATGTGCGAGTAAAAAACAAAGAAATACGATTAAAAAACGAAGCAATCCTACCGGTAAACACAGCAAGTCTGTTTAATATTTTTAGATCCATGGGTGTTTCATCCGGATCATCATCTTCGTATGAATCATCATCTTCGTATGAATCATCATCTTCGTACGAACTATCATTTTCGTACGAACGAGAACGGCGACGATGACCATTCGATGTCATAACACGGCTCGATGTTGTTAACGAATTCATTAAAAGTGGTGGCATCGGCATCATGATTAGCAGTTGACCTCCTTGTTAACCAAAATAATATGTACCATTAACGGTATCCAAAAGTGCGGTTACATTGTTGAGTTTGATATTTAAGTTATCGAAGTCTACAATTTCCGAAAACTTCACAATATCATAACTCTTACTGTCAAGAATTTCTCTGAGTTTATCAGTCGCTGCTTTCCCTGTTTTGTAGTAGTTGATGAGGTTTACAATATAATTTCCAAAAACATAGACATATAGGATAACAAATACAGCAGCAGCCCAAATTGTGCGATCACGATACTCAAGGTAAACGCCATAACCTGCCAACGCTAAAAAGACAGCTAAAAATAGTACCCAAAACGCGAAGTGTCGTTTTCTGTTTTCCTCTGATTTCTTGTATATTTTCTCTGCAATTACTTCTTTGTCTTTTTCGTTCATTCAAAGAACTCCTTTCTCTTTGTTTACTATTGAACAAGCTCACAACTCAGGAAACTCGTCACGGAATTGTAATCTGAATACCGGTTTCCTTTTCAAAGAGCTGATATTCTCCGGTTACTTCTTTGATTTCGTAATCGTTGGTGTTGATGGTCTGGCGAAGTAGTTTTATGTACTGTATTTCGATCTTGCAATCATTGATTGGCTTTATAAGAACATAAACCGGACCACAGGTTACAGGTATCGCAAAAAACCACGGTTTAAATATGTCTGGGTTATGGATAGCAATAAAGGCGCTCATTATAGCCAGTACAGAATAGACCACGAATAGCAAAATTGATAAAATAATATACTGTATGAATTCCTTTAGTTCTTGAGTGTAAATGTTTTCTGCAATTGTATTACGTTCTTCCTGTGTCATAATGTGTTCCTCCTTGTTTAAATGCTATTAACAATAAGGCTCAGGAAATTGGTTTCTCGTCAGAAAACACAAAGAAAAAGGACCCATCACGTGGATGAGTCCATAGACAACCAAACTTATTGGGTTACGGCAATTGTGTTGCGGCAACTTTATCGATCGCAAAGTTTAATGTTCCAGACCAGCTACCGGCTGTAAGATTAGATCCGTCAACAGAACCTGTTGTAGAGCTTCCTTCTGTTGCATTTACATTATCGGCTGCAAACTCTTTCTCTGCCTGTGTGATTGTAACATCTACGGCGTCTTTACCATTGGCATCTGTCATAGATACGGTTGCATCCGGAGTAACTGTGATCTTTTCTGATTTCTTGATATCGCCTTTTACTTTGACATCATAAGTTGCTGTTTTCGCACTAGACAGTGTAATTGATTTTGGAATCGTAACTGTGAATGCACTGTCCTGAGTATAAGTTACGGTTGCTGTCTGAGTTCCCGCCTGTGTTACATCAACGGTTGTGACGGAAGCGTCGGCTGCTAATGTCTGCATTGGTACGGTTGCGAGCAATAATGCTCCTGTGAGAAATGATACAAATTTTCTTTTCATGGTTTTAACATCCTTTCTTTGTGTTGTTAATTGTTGTATGTATTTGAAACTGTACGATTGAGTTGACGTCTTACTGAGGATAAATCATTCGAAACAAGTTCTCGTGATATATATATTCTGTTTAAAACGTGATATCGATCAAGTACAGAACAAATCAAGTTCACACGAAGCTTTAGGTTCGTGGTGTGCTTGAATCAACTCCTACGGAGTACTGATCACTCATTTTCATTCGCGATTCATCTCCGGTGGAGTACTGATCGTTCATTATCATTCGCGATTTGGAGAGTTAGGTTTAAATAACGAAGCTTCGAGATTCCGCATCTTTACAGATGCATGATCCATCAAACAAATTTTATGGATTTGAACCTAGTCTCTCCTTATCAAGATAATTATGATTCGTATGGTATTACTTGTTAAATATGTGCGGAACGATTACAAAGTAATACGAAAAATAACATGATGTCTATAATTATGATTCGTACGGGCTTACATAGATTCCTATATATGATTTCACACTGTCCAGGCTAACATTATGTTCTGATAACAGTTCGTCGTCTACGATCCCGAGGTCATACATAATAGCAAGTGCAATCTTATCTTCTGATGCCCAATCTTCGTATGTGTCAAGGGTTGCGTCGAATGTATCAAATGTATAGTTGTTCATGAATGTTGCAAACGAAGCGATCGCCTGCGGATCCATGTCGCCGATCTGATTGTAATAAGCAGACAAAATCTCCTTTACATCTGAAAACGAAAGATCATCGGTTTCGAAATAAAACTGAGCTAAAGTCTGACCGTCTGTAGACTGGGATGTCTGATTCTCGGATTCAGCAGCTTCGGATTCAGAGCTTTCCATACCAAATTCGTCGTCTTCTGTCTCTGACCATTCCGGGTAGACTTCCATATCATCGATCAAAAAGTCATCGTCATCAATGGTAGAAGAACCTTCTTCGATCGCATTATCTTTTACATCTTTTGGAATCTCAAGTTTAACATCTTTAAGACTGTTGATGGTAACAGTGATTGAAAACTCATTGATATCGAGTACATCGGTATTCATAGAATCCGGATCGACAGAAACCTTCATAGTCTCTAACTGTTTTGTTTTCCGGTCAAAGTTCATTGCGGCATCCAGAGTCATGCCTTTTGGATCGAATCCAGAAAACATATCGTCAACCTTATCACCAAGCAGATCAGCAATACTGTCATAAGATATCGTTCCGGTTACTTCATAAGTTTCTGCTTTCTTATCTTTTTCGTTTACCAGAACAAGATCTTCAAAAATGTCTGACGATACATATTGTTTTAATGTTTCTAAGTCGAGTGAATCTGAATCATCTTCGAGGTCTGATTTCACCCAGACATCGGAATCGCTGTCATAGGAATAAGAAACACCATTTTGGGCGTCCGTATAATTTTCAACCTTAACATTGTAAGTCATTCCAAAGATTCCGGCTTCTACGTTGCCACTGATATACGCCAGATCATTTGCAGCTTTTGCATTGCAGTCAGCATCAAGTGTGATATTCATCTTTGTATTTGATTTTGAGTCGCTGCCGGAATCAGAATCTTCGTCTGCGTTATACGGTGTAAATAATGAAGTTGCATCGACATCGACATCCATCACGAGAGCTATGTCGGCATCCAAAGATTCGATTGCGTCCATATTGCATGCATTATTTACGAGGTCTTCTGCTGTAACCTTTTCAAATCCGCATCCAGAAAAACATGCAATCAACATACCGGATGCCAAAACAACTGTAATTACCTTTTGTTTTCTCATATTTTTTATCTCCTTCTCTTTGTGTTCTTGTAAAATGATCGTCGAAAAAGACTTATTTCGAACACTATGATTAAATATGTGCGGAGTGATTACAAAGAAATGCGAAAATAAAGAAACCACCTACCGATGTGATAGATGGTTTGATTTTTTTACAAGGCTAAAGCGGTTGAGGCAAATGAGTGGTATCCTATTATTACTCTATTTTCTTTTAAAGCCTTTTCGAGCTTAGAAATAGAAGTATATATCTCTCCTTTGTATCCTACAGACGATAACTTTTGGCAGAAAAAGAAAGCGTACTCATCAATTACTTTTATATTGGCTGGCAAAACGACACTGGATAAGCCTGAGTCTTCAAACGCATTCTGCATGATAAATTGAACGCTATCTGGGATGTCAACAGATTTAAGATTTTCCAATTCGGAAAACGCTCTTTGAGCGATCGTTGTAACTCCATCCGGAATCGAATAAGACGTAGCCTCCTCATCTGAAAAAGCACGTAACACTTTCCCATCGCTTGTAATCGCTACTCTGGATGATGAATTCTCCTGTGTCATTTTCAGCTTTTCATTCTTTGCCTGCAAATTAAGAATCATCTGAAACATATCGAATACGATGTTCGTCTTTAGGTCGCTTCCGGTATCAACTCCGTAGCGTTTAACACTATAAATCCATTCTTTACCTTCCTCGTATTCGATACTGTACTTACTTGATTCGATTTCTAATATTTTCTTCATTGTAGATCCTCCTTTAAGATTTGATTAGTGGTTATTCTAAATATGGAACCAACATCTGCAAACGAACATAAAGAAACCACCTACCGGAGGCGATAGATGGTTTGCTTTGTTTTAGTCCAGGTCCGTGTTATCAAATACAGCATACCCAACTTGGACTCCATTATCTTTTAGTACTTTTTCGAGCACGAATTTGGATTGATATTTGATACCTTTATAAATTACGGAATCTAAATTATAACAATGATTGAACGCTTCAAATCCAATTTCCTGTAAATTATCAGGCAATGCAACACATCGCAAATTTGGACAACTCGCAAAAGCGTGGTAATGAATGATTCTAACATTATTTGAAAACTGAATCATTTCTAGTTTTCTAATACCAGAAAAGGCAAACGGTCCAATAGATTCAACATTATCCGGAACAATATAGGATAAGTTTTCTTCAGAACTATACTCTGTTAAGCACTTTCCATCTTCAGAAAACGAAACATTCGTTGTTCCAGCATCTTGATTAATTTCGTTTGTATCCGGTAATTCGTTTACAAGTTTTTCAATATCAGTGTATTTGATACCAAGTTCTGCGTTCTCACCAAAAGCACTGACATAATAGCATTTTTCTTTCAACATTGCCAAAAATGACACCGCGTTGATCATCTTTCTCATTGTGTTTTCCTCCTTTATTTGCATGATTATCGGTTACCTTAAATATGTAAGTCACATCTGCAAACGAACATAAAGAAAACCACCTACCGAGTACGATAGATGGTTTGCTTTGTTTTAGTTAAAACACCATTAGTTTCAATCTGTCTACACTACTGTCATAAGAGTAAATCCGATTAGAAAAGAACGTATGCGGAGCGTACTTCTTCACAGAATTAAGAAGTGTACTCATGATACCAAGAACAAGGGAATCGTCAACTCCTGCAACCGGAATGCAGATCGCCTCAAGTTTGTTGCTTAAGAAAACGATTATCTTTTCGGTTTCTAACTGTTCGGCAACAGTTTTTAAGACGCCAGGATAAAAGGTTGCGATCGCTCCATTTGCATAAGACCCTGCATTTATTGCATATCCTCTGAATCCCATTTTCTCTGTAACGTTTTCTTTTACTGCCGGGAACATAACCATGGTATTTGTAAGAGCGGCGCTCATAAGTTCCTCTAAACTTACACCATAATCTTTTGCCATTTCGTTTGTAACCAGTGCAGTGACAGAATCCGTTTTATTATCAGAGATAAGGATTTTTGCAGTATACCCAATACCAGGAGCAACCTCTTTGCAGACGAACTTTGTTTTATCAAAGTCGTCCATATTGACAGGTACTGCAATCAGTCTTTCTCTTGCATTTTCATAATCGAGATACTGATCAAGCTCAGAAGTATTGTAATCTTTCATAGACTGAAAGCCAGATAATGTTTTACTCAATAAACCAGCAATCATGGAAGAGATTTTGTTAATCTGATATTCCAATCGTTTCTCCGATGACATCTGAGTATTTGCGGATAACTCTTCAACACGACAGAATTTGTCATACAATCCATTCAGGTCGGCTTTTGCCGTCATCACATTCGACGTATTAGCAACGATAAGCATGATTCCTTCGTTAAAATCAGTTTTGATCTCCTTAAACTTTGGTTCCAAAGTTTTGATTGTGGAAGCTGCAATATCAGCCAGTCTCATGAAAGATTCTTTTGAGATCACAGGAAACGTATAGCTTTCATTTAAAGTGATTTCCATTTCGTCGTTCATTTCGTTCATGTTGTTTTTCATGTTGTTTTCTCCTTTATGATTTAAAATATTTGTTGTTTATAAATATGGGTTTTACATACTGTCTCCAAGAACAAAAAAACGCCAGGAAGTGTATCCAAACACGATGCAACGTATAAGAAAACAAAGGTTAGTATACAAATCCTGACGTATACGAAAGGAGGTGCCATAATAATCATCTCTACATTGGGTCCCCGCGTCAATTCGCATCGGTGTGTCAGCAATGATTATGATGTGTTATGAACCAGTATGCAGATTCATAACCACGTGTTCCTGTCGATAAGATGTACTCACGTGCTACAATGGACCGGAAAATGAATAAAACCGGCGAACTGCTATAACACCTTTAGGATTACAGTTCAGATATGAATAAATCTACTTTACAAACAGCTTACCTGTTTGCTCAGTATTAAATATGGGCGACCAATTTGCAAAGGAATACATTTTTTGAGAATAAGGATGAGGATAAGGATAAGAAGAGAGTTGACGCTCTCTTATCTATTACTTTGATTCCTTAATATACTTGAAAACAAGTCTGTGTTGTAGAGAATATCGTAATCGTCCTCATGAAGTTCCATAATAATCGGAAACAATTTACATACCTGATCTTTGTCTTCCTTGCTTTTGCATAATCCATCCAAAAACACATCATACGGTTCTATACTGTTGATAATGTTGATTGAGTTTACAAGACGAACCGATCCTGAATTTGTTTTGCATTTTGTGTCCGTTGGTTGTGTATCCAAAATATCAAACAATTTCTGACGCCCAAACATTCTCAGCAGATCAGAACTCATGCAGTTATCCCAGATGATAACAGGCTGTCCATCATACCATTTCAAATTTCTGGTTTCCGCAAATGTTTGAAAATATGGATTTACTGCATCCGGAAACAAACTTTTTGCAGCTGCCTGAGACGCAACTGTTTTTCCTATACCACCAGGTCCATATATGTATATATTGGTTTTGAATTCCGGAATTGGAGCGTATTCTGATAGGTACTTCTTTCTCCATCGGCTAACAGCTTCAAAATTATTTGTGTAGAATGTACTATTAGATTTCCTTACATCCTCTTCCATCATGCCTTCTTTTGTAACCTTTTCTTTGTAGAATTCTTTTATTGTCTTTGAACTCATTGGAATTCTCCTTTTTCGTCTATGTTTCTTCAAAACAGATACTCAGGTTAAATTTAGGAGTGTTCACAGAAATGATCAGTAATAACTGTAGAACACTGATCGTGCACAATGTTTTGTATGCGTCTAAGTAGCGCCCGGTTGTTTTATTTCGTTCAAACAGGCGATAATTCCAAATGCGCGTGATTAATAAGTCACTAATCGCAGAATACTGATTTGTAATGCGCTCAATATATTCGTCGCTTTCCGTAAGAAAATCCTGGAACTCGGCGTCGGTCATATACCCGTAATCCATAATCACATCCTGCCGGATCAGTTCCAAATGCGAATAATAAACACCATCATCTGGAATTGCATAAATAGTACGACCAAAGAACGGACGAAGATCATTTTCTGTAATCTGAAAACTGCGCAGCGGATATAATACGCTGGTTCCGTTTGAATCGTATCCGTCCGCAATAGACGGAGCCTGCATCCATTCTTCGGATATCACAATTGGAACCGGAAGCTGAATGTATCCGCCTTTTACGATAGGACAACTATCTACAGTAATATCTGATGCATTTCTAAATTGTTTCATAGGCAACCATAGGCAGACAAAAACCAGTTAATTCCGGTCTCTATCTGCCCTCCTTTCTTTTGTAAGCTGTACAGTTTGCTACTGGATGATCTGATCGATAAGTCCGTACTCTAAAGCTTCTTCGGCACTCATAAAGTTGTCTCGGTCAGTATCATATGTAACTTCTTCTAAGGTACGTCCTGTATTTGCTGCCAACAATTCGTTTAACTTATTTTTCGTACGCTGGATATTCTGAGCAGCGATCTGAATATCGGTAGCCTGTCCTTTTGCGCCCCCACTTGGCTGGTGGATCATGATTTCCGCATTTGGAAGACTGAATCGTTTTCCGGAAGTTCCGCCAGCTAAAAGAAAGGCGCCCATAGAAGCTGCTAATCCGACACAGATTGTAGATACGTCACATTTTACATGCTGCATGGTATCGTAAATTGCCATACCCGCTGTAACGGATCCGCCTGGGCTATTAATATAAATCTGGATATCCTTATTCGGATCCAAAGATTCCAGGTACAAAAGCTGAGCAACTGCAAGACTTGCCATGTCATCATCTACTTCCCCACTCAAAATAATGATCCTGGAACTTAAAAGACGACTAAATAAGTCTGAGTGATATTCGTGTCCGTTTGTATTGTCTATAACATATGGTACATAATTCATAATGGTATCTCCTTTTGTATGTGTATTTGTTTTCGTTTCCGATTATTCGTATGCCGGAATTGTTTGTGCTCGCTTATTCTGGCTGCAACTTTTTTGGTCACTAATTTCGAACGCTAATTCATAGCAGTCAACAGAACTGGGTACGGATGTTTTCATGATAGGTATCTTTGTTAACTGTAAATGTGGCCAGATTGTTGTTCTTGATGTGTAATTTTTCCAAAAAGCACTGGCTACAAGATTCTGACACAGAATAAACAAACCAATTTTGCCTTGATGTGTCTGAACCACCTGATCCATTGCATGTCTCATAAGGTGATTCCTGCGATGTTTTGCATCAATATAGCATTCCATTACAAACCAATCATAATTTATAGGACAATGCGATCCGTTTGTAAGCAAAATGAAGCCTACGCATTCAACTCCATCATAGATATCGAGCCACTCGAGGTCTGAAAATGCGCTTACCTCTTTGAAGTTCTTAAAAATCCGAGTATTATCCATAAACATCAGATTCGGATTATACATTTTAAGTTCTGTGATATAATCACAATACAATTGTTCTCTACTTGCCATTGGTATTCCTCCTTAAAACCAATTATTTTTATTCTCTGGAAGCATTTTCTCATGAAGTTCCAGACTGATAGAAGTTGTTAACATCATAATTGTAAAGGAAACAAAACTCGTTCTCTCGATAAAAACACAAGAGCAAACAATTTCAAACAGTACACAAATGGTACTGAATAGTGCTACCGGGTTTTCTTTTATGTACTTTTTAACTTTGTCTTTGATTTCGTTTCCTTTATTTTTCATGATTTTTCTCCTTTTTGCTTATGTTTGATTGATGGTTTTTCGTTCTAATACAGTTACATGATGTCTTGTTTTAACATCATCTTTGCGGATGCTGATATATGTTTCATCCCCTGGTTTTCCAAGATCTGTAACCGAATCAAGGAAAATGCGTTTGTTGGTATCTAAATCCTGTAATATAAAGCTGTACTTCATGTTTTCGTTATCTATCATAACGGTCTCCTATATCTAATCTTATCTAAACGTTTCTCATCGGAATTCTTTTCGATCACTTGTTTCAATGATCTGTTTTCCATATGTTCCTGAATTAACCACTTTGACATACTCCAACGGTTAAAACCATGGGATTCTTTAGATTTACTCAGCTTCACCTGACACGAAGACCAGGATATATCTGAGGTTTTCAAGATTTATCACTTATGGGATTTCAATACCCATGTATCTATTCTCCAAGCGAAAGGTCTATGTCTGGACCTGTATTTTGTTTCTGTTATTGGTTTCTGTTATTGGTTTCTATTATTGTTTCTAATGTTTAGAGGTAATCATTCATCCATACGACTAAAGTCGTGGGCTTTCTGCCTACCATTTTGTAATTCATCCATTGACAATGATAACGTTGCATCTGTGTTTCCGTCGTTTTCGTGTACAAACTCTTTGATCTTACTCCATGGATTTGTCATAAATAAAGTCCTCCTATTTTTAGTGTTCCGGTACTTCGGATCCAGAGACAAGCATTGCTCGATATAGAATCTCTTTCAATAGATCCGACTCATCCGGAACCGCTCTTTTTCGTATTAAAAGATCTGCGGCGATTTCTTTTACAAATCTGCTTTCTTCCGGTGTTAAAGGAATATCCATAAACGTCTCTGCCGTGATCGGTTCTTTTCGTTTACTATGACCCGCACATCCGCGAAGATCATCGGTATCCTCTTTTAAGGAACATCCGTTTTCGTATGCACAGTCTTCACACTTTGTGTATAACATTGTAAGTCCTGCCTTTCTTTTGTTTTATCATCTATTAACAGGCTCACTTTTCGGAAACCTCGTCAGGAAACTTACAAAAAGTATACAAAAATATGAAGAAAATCCAGCAGTTTCCCATTTTTCGTTTCCGATTAATGAGAATCCACTGGATCAAGTATATGGTTATTCAGTTTTTGTTTCTTTTTCCAGCTTGAATTTACTAAGATCCACAACCATACTTTCGGCTTCGGTTGTCATGATCCTGCAGTTTTCTGTAATATTATGCATCAGAGCGTTTAATTCTTCACTGGAAGCCGTAACTTCTTCGGTTGCAGCTGCTGTACTTTCAGCACCTCGCTGTACGGTTTCAATACCCTCTGCGATCTGGTTCATCATGTCACTAATCTGTTTTGTAAGTGTGGTTACATGAGAAACATTTTCATTCGTATTCTTAATATCATCGAATACAGTATCAAATGAATTGATCACCAGACCTGTGTATTCAGCATTTTGTTTATTTGTACCAACGACGGTATCAATAGAAGCGTTACATTCTTCGAAACTTGAAGTGAGCTCTCCAATAATATCTCGAATATTACTTAATTCTTTTGATGTATTTTCTGATAATTCCCGAATATTAGAAGCTACTACAGAGAATCCACGACCGCTGTCACCGGCTCTTGCTGCTTCAATACTTGCGTTCAAACTCAATAAGTTTGTCTGGGAAGCGATATCCTGGATAACATTTAATACATCTTGCATTTTGTTGATAGACTCTGTTGTCTTCATAATCTGATTGTAAATATTTTCAATCTGTGTTGACATCTGCATGCTGCCTTTAGACATTGCATCCATTTTATCTTTCATGTCTTCGCTGGCTTCATTTAATTCGCACGCATAATGACTGATGTCGTCAACGGAATTACTTACTTCTTCGACGTTACAGTTCATTGTATCAATATTTTTCACAACATCACTTACGACACCTGCTTGTGTTGTCGCATCTCCGGCTATATTACTGATCGCTTCCGCAACCTGAGCAGTCGCTTCGAGAGCACTGTTTGCGAGTCCGGATATTTCAGCACTGTTTTCGTTCACGGTAATGGCAGTCTGTTTTGATGTTGCAATGCTATTGCAGAACGATTCGACTGCTTTATTTGTGTGAACTACAATATTTCCGAGTTCATCTTTTCTGTTTAGGATCTTACCGTCAATCCGTCCGGTTAGGTCACCGTCTGCGATACTGTTTAAATTTTCCTTTACCTGATTAATAACCAAGACGAGCTTTTTGCAGATAAACAAACAAAAGAAGAACATTAATATATAAAGAACAACACCAATCGCTATCATAAATATGATACTGTTACGGCTTATTGCTTTTGTACGCGTTATCTCTGCGGAAGAAGACAATATTGATTGAATGTCATCTGTATATACGCCAGTGGTGATCACCCAGTTCCATTCTGGAAACGATAAAGAATACGCTACTTTTGGGGCTACTGTTTTGCCGTCTGATTTTGTGAAATAAAACTCATTATATCCACCATTATCTGCAACTTTCATGATTTCCTGAATGATCTTAACTCCATTTTTGTCCTCAAGATCTTTCCGGTTCGTTCCTTCCTGTTCTGAAAGGATTGGATGCATAACGAGGTTATAGTTTGTATCATCAATCCAAAAATAACCGGAATTATCATCACCGTACCGCATATTGCGTAACGCTTCTTTTGCTTCACTCTTTGCGATGTCTTCTGTTATGATTCCATTTCTGTAGGAATCATAAAACCCACGAACAACGGATACTGCTCCTTGGACTTCACTTTTGATCTCTGTTTTATATCCATTCAATGTTGTCTCATAAAGAATTTCCTCTGAGGTCCGCTCTAATCGATTAAAAGCTAACCCTGCAAACGTGATAAGAACGATACAGGTGACTAAGACGATGCCTACAAAGATTAAACTGAGTTTCTTTGCCAATGATTTCATTTAATTTCTCTCCTTTTTACTGTTGCTTTTTTTCGGATTAAATATGTGCAAGTTTGTTACAAAGAAGTATAGATTACAATCAGTTACACACAGAAGATGGAACACATATTTAGGGAAACGAAAAATGGTACGAATAAAGGGAGGAACATAAAATGATTAACGTTAATAAAGCGAAAGAGATGCCAAAGGGATGGAAAAACTTCCTTAGCGTAAACGTAAAAAGCGAATTGAATTATTTTTCAAACGAAAACGGATACGCAAGTACAAGGTTATCTGAATTACTTGTTAAACAAGGCATTTCGGATACCATGTTAGTGACAAAGGAAGATTTACTGACTTTGTTGCAGGCGATCGCTTAAAACAAAAGAAAAGACCGGGGCTTATACGCTCTGGTCTTCTCTGTTTTTCGTTCTTGTATATGCACTCCGATAAGCATTAAACGGATGAAAACAAAGTCCTGACATCATGATCATATACATATCGAGACTGCTACATCTACTGTCGTTGTTTTGAAGCATATCAAATACGATATCATACATTTTGTCAACCATTGGAATATATCTTTCGATATCAGCTTTCAATTCTGATTCTGTACGTTCCACATAATTATCGTTTACAATTTCAAGACATTTATCGAGCTCCGGAACTGGATCATCCGCAATTTCATAACGTGATGAAATATATTCATCCAACAGAATTCGAGAAGTATCGAATGCTTTCAGTTTCTTAAGATATTGTTTTCTTGAAAATTCAGAATTAGAATCAAAGCTTTTGAAAACCTCTACTAATTCAGAAAATGTCTGATTTAAAACTTCGTGAACTTTTGTCAGATACGAAGGATCGTTTACAGTATAATGAAAATCATATTTATCCTTAATCTCTTGAAGATCTTTTTCGATTTCTTCTTGTGTTGGCAGATACGGCTCAATTTTTGTCAATGAGTCTATTAAATCTCTGTTAATCTTCTCATCCTCGAAATCAATAATGTTACTCATATTTTTAAATCATATCTTTGTTTCCTATTCTTTTCTGTACTGTGTATCTAGTATACCAATATTTTACCAGAATTTATACACTAACAATAAGGCTCACTTTTGGGAAACCTCGTCAGTTTTTGTATCAGAACAATAAGAAAAAGACTAGGGCCTATTTGCTCTGGTCTTCTCTGTTTCTTTCGCATGCCAATTTGTAATCAAGAAACGGATAGTATTCAAGATTTGAAAGCATCAGCGTATACATATCCAAACTGCGACATCTGCTGTCTTTGCTCTTTAACATATCGAATATAATTTCATAAGCACGATATACGGTAGGGATATACGATTCAATATCTGCTGTGAATTCCTCTGCAGATCTCTGTTTTCTGTTATCATCAATAGCGTGCAAGTACTGGTCTGTTATCAGATCATCCAATTCTGTAATCGGTTCATCGGATATCTCGAAATTAGCTCCCAAATAGTCAGAAAGGAAAACACGGCATGTATCAAAATTACGTAATCTTTTCAGATACTGCTTCTTTGAAAACTCGGAATCCGGATTATAGTTATGAAATGCATCTACGAGCTCAGAAAATGATCGTTTTGTCACTTCCTGCGTTCGATCTAAATAATCTGGATCGTCAATATCATAATGAAAATCATACAGATCTTTAATACTGTTGATTCTTGCTTCTAATTCTTCTTTGGTTGGCATATGTTTTTCGAACTGTTCTAACAACTCAATGAGTTCTTTGTCTTCCTTCTTGTCCTCAAAACTAATAATATTACTCATATTTTTAATCCTCATTTAGTCCAATAATGATGTATCGATGATCTGGAAATTAGCTCTATGTATATACAACGCTTTTCCATCAATGGATAACTTTGTAGTTTTCGGCAGAGCAGAGCACACTTCATAATATACACTATCGCCGGAATAAGCACAAATCGGATCTCCAAGCTGTGACTGAATGTACCAACACTACAATTCTGATTTTATGGGTTACTCTTTTGTTCATAACGTTTTACTTCTCCTTTTCTTTCTTTGTAATGGAATTTAATGTTTCTTCCCCTTCGATTGCAAATGAAAATACAAGCAAAAACAAAGCACAACAACCAGCAATTGCTCCAAATGCGGTCATCACATAAAAGCCCCAATGTTGAACACAACCAAAGCATAACGCTATGATTGACATTATGAAACCGAAACAAGACAATACAAATGCAATCTTCTCCTTTTTGGTTACGCTGTCATATCCACCGACTGGTTTGTTAGCTTCTCCATCTTTCTCTTGTTTCTTAGGTGTTGCTGCTGCTTTCTTGCAAATGAATACCAAAGAATACCGAAGCCATGCAATATGTATATTGGTTGCTTTTACATATTTTGTATCTATTTTACTGATTACGATTGTTGGTATAACAAATAAATCGTCTTCTTTGTCAAAATGGATTGTTTTAAACATTAGTAGTTCCTCCGTTTTCTATTAATAGTTTCCTACGTCTTGTCTATAATAAGGCTCACTTCTCGGAAACCTCGTCAGAAAACGGCTTTGAACTGCAATATATTAACGGTTTTGGATTGTTATACATTCGCCAATATTTAATATCGTCTATCATGTCCTCTTCTGAAGGGACCAAAGGAACAAAACAATGCTCTTTTTCATGAAAGAATGCTAACGACATGAGCCGATTCTTATAGTCCTCTTCTGTCTGCACACAACAATAGCAGTCCTTAGTTGGATAATTCTGATTAACTGCATAAATCGTATGCCATCTGTTTGGTTCCATTCTTTTTAGTGACTTTCTTAGAATACGAATCGTCTTAAGATACCGATAATTCTGTTTGAAAGGCAGATTGAAATCATACTGAAACTTAATTTCAAACTCGATCCGATGATTCAAAAAGAAGTTACAGAAGTCATCCGGCATAATTGTCTTCAAATGTTTTGAATCCCCAAGAAAATCAATAAAAGCATTTTGGTCTTTTTTCGACAATGGCGTTTTGAATTCATAAACAATACTGTCAGTCCGAAATGACGTCATATCTGTAAAATTCTCGTACGTTGAATCCCAACGCAGTCGTGTCAAAAATGTATCAAAATTACTCACGATCCAAATCCTCCGGTTCGATATCTTCAAGCATTTTCTGACTTTCCAAAGTGTTTACCAACTTTTCGATAACTTTATCTTTTTCGCACTCAGCTGCAATGTATCCGCGTGTATATCCACTTTGTCTTGCTTTATTCATCTCGTCATCCAGTTCGGATACAATTGTTTTGAGTGCGGTAGCAATATCGGGTTCAAAAGCTTTATCAATGGCATCCATGGAAAGATTTGTTTTTACAATTAATACGGCCTCTAAGAAATCCATCTTATTATTACTCATACATGTCACCTCGTTGTGTTTTCTATTTACAATAAGGCTCATTTTTCGGAAACCTCGTCAGGAATTCAATAATTTCGTTAACAAAACAAAAGCCCATGATTTTACTCACAGGCTTCGTTGTTTTGTATTCTATTTATCGTCTTCTGGGATAGTATTCTGTGCAACTGTTCTTACGTTTCCACATCCAGTACATTTCTCTTTACTGGAATCTCCGTCTACAGGAACATAAGTACATTCTTCACGATCTTTCTCAGCACCGCAGATCTTGCATTTCTGTACATGATAATACTTGTTTACACCTGTGGAATTGTCGATTTCGTCGAACGTGCATTCATATTCGCAAGCTTCTTCTGGTTCTTCGTGACCACATACTGTACATACTGTTTTATGAGTACCATCAGAAGATGGAATGACTTTCAGTGTACAAGCTTCTGTTTCAAAAATATGACCGCAGTCTGCGCATACAACATTGTGGCTGATATTCTGAGTATCTTCACTATTATAAACATAAGTAGGTGTACACTCTTTGACGTTTGAAACCTCGCCACATACTTTACAGATTTCTCCGTGGATATTGCCTGTCAGCCAACGTAATTCGTAGTCGCATTTCTCAGGTGCGCTCATTGCTCGTCCACATAAACAGTATGCTGTATGGAAACCATCTTTTTCGCCATATCTCATAGACCAACACTGACTTATTTCATTGTTGCCGTAGTCACCACATAAATAGCAACCATGTACATGTCTATCATCGCCGAGCTGAATATATCCGTCAACGCAGGATTCTTCGATCTTTTCGTGACATTTTCCGCATACTTTATAATGCTTACCAGATACACTAGATTTCTCGTATGTAAAATCACCGTGATCGCATTCTGTTACGGATGGTGTGTCCGGTGTTGACGGTTTATCCGGTGTTGATGGTTTATCCGGTTTTGCAGGCGTCTCATTTGGCGTCGAAGTTGTATTTCCAGAATTATTTGAATCATTTTTTGTGCCGCCGTTTGTATTGCCTGCGTTGCTTGTATTACCAGTATTATTGTTTACTGATCCGTTTGTATTTCCGGAATTGCTTGTATTTGCAGAACCAGAGGATGTATTTGTGTTACCCGTATTAGGAGTTGTCTGGTTTGTATTTCCAGTGGAAGTTGTATCTTTACCAGGATCGCTTACTGCTGGTGTCTCAATGTAATTACCATCCATGCCGATCACTTTGATACCTGCGTTTGCGGCATCTTTCAATGTTTTGACATTTCGATCTTCCTTATATCCGTATGTAGCATAATGTTTATAATACTTCATCAGATCGTTTCCATATGCCATTCTAAGATCCGGGTATGCAGAACTGTAAGCCATAATATTAAGGTTTTCATTAATAGAACGTCCCTCATAGATACCAAATGTGATAAAATGCTGCCAGAGTTTCTTTTCGTTGTTTCCATAAGCTTTGTATACATCCGGATACATTGCTGCATATTCTTTTGCATTGAATAACTTCTTAAGCATTGCTCTGTCTGACTTTGTGATTTTTACTTTGTAAGCAGATGGCTGTTCTGTTTTCGCAAACTGAGTTACAGTCATTCTACTTGATTTCGTTGCTGCACTTGCAGTTGTGGTTGTTGCGGCTCCAACACACATGGTTAACACCAATGCTAAAGCCAGTATTCGTTTTTTCATTTTTCGTTTCCTCCTGTAAATGAATCATTTTCGTTTACGTTATATATCTAATAAGGCTCACTTTTTGGAAACCTCGTCAGATATTCACGCATTTATGTTTCTTTTTTTCTTGTTACAATTATTAGACAACTGAAATTGGAATCAGGTTTTAAGAATCTTGAAATTGTTTTAATTTTTCTGTTTCCTCTGTTTGTTACATCTTTAATAAGGCTCACTTTTCAGAAACCTCGTCAGGAAACGCACAGAAAGGAACAGAAAATTTACAATTAATTTTGATCCCATTCTCTTGTTCCTATGACATACCGTTTCCGAAACAAAAAGAAATGGCCAGAGCACCGTATGCTTCCTGACCTAGTCTTATACTTATATTTTACACAAGAAACGAAATCCGTCAATATTTATCAAGCATTTTGCTTCATAAACTTCACAGCCGCTTCGCATTCGTCTGCCGTACCGATTTCTTTATATCTTTCCCATTCTGCGGTATCCTCATATGTAAGAATCTTTGCGTTGATCGGATGTGGATTGTCCGGTTCTTTCAATTTGAGCTCCAGTTCGTCTACGATCATAGATAATGGAACTTCGCCACCAAAGATATTCTGTAGACGGGATTCGAGCTCCTGGTATTCTTTGTTTTTCTGAATAGCTTCGATTGCAATATCTGTATAATCTTCGGTTTCTCCTATATTTTCAAGATTCCTGCTAATTCTTCTAAGCTGTTCGATCGCTTTTGTCTCTTTGTTCATAATAATTTCCTTTCCGGCTACGCCATATAATAACCTGCTTCTTTTACTTTTTCAAAAGTTGACTGCCAAAAAGTAACATCCTTTGTTTCGCGAAGACCGTAGCAGTCAAAAGTAAGGTTAACTGTTAATAATGGTTCGTCTGGTTTGTAACCGCAATGTTCTACAAATGCACTTGTTACATCTTTCACACTATGGATTTCAATGATTTTGTGTTCTAATAAGTTCATACCACATACCTCCAGTCCTTGTTGTTTGATTTTGCACAATAGCTCTATACTACGAACATCGATAATATCATGCGTCACTGACATATCATATACCTCTCTTCTTCTTCACTTGTTATACATAATAAGGCTCAAAATATGAATTTCTCGTCAGGAATGCTCAATCTTTTTGAATCATATCTTTGAGATCTTTCGCATTCTCAAGACCGAGTTCGAAAAGCGTTTTTAACTGAGCTTCTGTTAATATGGATTTTCCGTCCATGTAGACACTGTATGTATTGTATGACAACGGTTTGTATATCTTGCACCAGCCATGTGTTTCCAAATAATGTTCTGCATTGTTGGTTTCTACCATTCCAAAACAAATACGGTCTGCCAAGGCGGCATGACCTTGGTATCCACAATGAAAGTATTTTCCTTCCGGAGAGACAAACCCATATTTCGTGTTATCACTATGTCGTTCCTGAATTTCTCGCAACGGAGCTTCTGCTTCTTTCTTCGGAACCGGTTTTGTATATGTGAGTCCGTAGTCTTCAAAGAAATTCCAAAAATCAACACGATTAGATTTATGACTGCTTGAATCTAACCATATACCAGAAATACCGGTTGTCGGAATTACAAAAATCGAAGACTGGTTTACTTTTTCATTAAGTAGCAGGTTCATGAGAAAACTCTGATGATCGTCTTCTTTCACCATATCCCATTGCTTAATATTATTTTCTTCCCAACAAATCAGATAATTACTCATACTGTTTACCCTTTCATTTGTTACCCAATTTTGTTTGCGATATTATGGAGTCTCTGATTGATTTCTTCGATTTGTTTCTGCCACTCCCGAAGCTCTGCAAACGTCATACGGTCACAATATAATTCAGTTTCAACGTTTTTCTGCAACAACACATCGAAATCATTTAATACTGATTCCAGCTCCTCTTTGTTTTTCATAAAGCGTCTCCTTAATTATCCTAATTCAATAATTGGAAGTTCATGATGATAACGTTTTTAACATTACCGTTATCTTCGATCCATTTCTGCATGTCTCTAATCCATTTGTTGGCATCATCAAGGTTGTCAAAATCATTGATTTTGTGGTCGGATTCAAGAACAACGTTGCCACAACCTTTTTGTTTGTCTGACATATGTGTAAATGAAACAAAATATCTATACATAATAATTCACCTTCCTTAAATTCTAGTTCTCGTACGAATTGACGATATCGCTTTCAAAACATACGGCTGCAAATACTTCTCTATACGGTGTCTCTTTTGTTTTGGTACTTCCCCATTTGGTATACGTCCCATGTGAACTACTCGGCTACAAGTAACCGAGCTTCTTGCTTCATCCATCACCGCTTTGCAATACGGTAGAAATATGTACTGCAAAGTCTTACATGATGTCCACAAGCGTATATGTTCGGCTGGTTCCCAGCCTACAATTTTAGGATAAGGATGAGGAAAAGGATAAGAATATCCTCGTTTACGCAGCTTCTTTTAAGATCCGTAAACCCTCATTCCTGATATTGATTGCTGCATTTACGTCACGGTCATATTCGAAACCACAGTCACAGATCATGGTACGATTATGCAGGTTCTTCATCTCCGGGTGACGCTTTCCGCAATGACTGCAGATCTGGCTGCTTGGATACCACTTGTCAACCTTGATGAAATACTTTCCTCTGTCATTCAGTTTGTACTCCAGCATTTTGAGAAACATACCGTAACCATTATCCATAGTCGCTTTTCCGTTTCCGAAACTCTTATTTGACATGGATTTCATGTCCAGGTCTTCCACACAGACAATGTCATACCGGTTGGCTATCCCGGTAGATAATTTGTGCAGATGGTCGAGTCTCTGGTTGGCTGCATGACGGTAGATCTTGTTGACCTTAATCTGTTGTTTCATATAGTTGTTTGACTTTGGTTCATCCTTTTTAGACCCGGTCATGCGGGAAAGACGTCTCTGTTCTCTTCTTAATTTCTTCTGGCTTTCCCGGAAAAACTTATGGTCCGAACCGGTATTACCATAGTTGTCTTTATATAACCCGTCTGAAGCATAGTCCAGACCGATCACATTGTCTGAGACAGGGACAGGAATGATCTCTTTTTCAAACTCAAAGAGTACTGAAGCGTAGTAATTTCCCGCACTGTCCTGAGAGACTGTTGCAGATTTTATGATCCAATCTTCTTCCGGATATCTGTGGATCACCGCTTTTACAATACCAGTCTTTGGAAGACGGATCCCGTTTTGTACAAGAGCAACAGTACCGTTCTGGTTATTTGTTGTGTAAGACCTGCGGCTTCGTTTTGCAGATTTGAATTTTGGAAATCCGGTACGTTTCTTCCGTTTCTTGTCAAAGTGGTTCTTCATTGCAGTCTGTAAGTATATCTGTGCATTGGCAAGCGTAAGACTGTCCACTTCCTTGAGATAAGGAAATTCGTCCTTATACATGGCAGGAGTCTGCTTACCAAAGGATTTTGATACCTGGTAGGAACTGATCTTGTCAGAAAGCATCAGGTTATAGACCTTCCGACAACAGCCAAAGGTTTTAGCAAATAAGATCTTCTGTTCAGTTGTCGGATAAATTCTGTATTTGATCGCTTTATTCATAACGGATGATTCACTTCCTTTCTACTGTATAAATATGTATTTTATGTATACTGAGTAAATATACAAAACATGGAAATAAAACGGGCTTTCATCTGTAGAGATTGAATGTAAACATTCAACTCTCCAAATCACGAATGGTAATGAGTGATCTGTACTCCACAGGCGTTGAATCACTCGAAATAAATTCTCGTGATCTCGGATACAAGTAACCGAGAATTCCAGCCCTACTTCTTAAACGTTACATTTTCGGCTCCGTATAATTTAGAAGCCTCACATAATCCGATTAACGGTCTTCGCTTTCCTATAACAACAGAACCTGCCTATTCCGAGTCGGTATATAATTTTGGAGATCCATCCGGATTTACCATATAAGTCACACCACCATTATCACCGCCATCGACAAACAAATACATAACGTTTGTATCTTTATCCACAAACACGATATACTTATTGATATCTAAATAATGAGCGGATTCATATTGGGTAACTTCAAATTGTCCTAACTGATCTTCCTGGTTTGCGTTTACGGATTGTTTATTACATCCAACCAAAACCAACAAAAGTGTTGATACAATTGTTACAAGTACTGCGATTTTCTTCATACCGTTTTCTCCTTTTTCACATCTACATGCAATAAGGCTCAAAATTTAGAGAACTCGTCAGGAAATTGCAAAGAATTGTAACAAAAGACTACCTATTCAATACAAAATAAGTAGCCTTTCTGTTTCCTAATACCAACCAGTTGTTCCTTTAAATCCATCCGGAACGGTTCTTCTTTGCGTTTTCGGCGTCGTTTGTCTTGTCGCCGTTTGTTTTTGTCTGCCATACTCCGAATTCAAAAACTGTTTTCTTGGCATTGCAGACAATCTATCAATGAGCGCCGAAGCTTGCCGTTTGGTAATTGCGTTCAGATTAACATCACATAAATCCTGCATACGCTCATGAGCCAACACTTTAACATAATCGATCTGTTTCTGACTTGCTTTTGCGTCTCCCCATGCGTGAACGATAGACATATCCCATAATGCTTTACTATCTTTTTCGTTCATCAGCAAATAGACGCGAACATCATCGATAACACTTTGAAGTTTCTGAGCAATCGTGATAGCATGGCTTACAACATTATTGTCTTCCTTTTTCTCCAAGATTGCCTGAGTTTTACCAAGAGCATCGGTTTCAGGGATTCGAATTGCTTTTCCATCCCCAAGAGAAAGGACTAAACTGTTATTTCCCATTGGAACAAAATTGATTTCACGCAGGTCAACATTGTTTTCATCACGAAACAATTTCACACGGACTTCGGTGTTGATCCAACTATCCGGACCGTCTAAAATCGTCTCAATCTTTGTTTCCATTTCTGTGATCTTAATCCCCTGTAGCCGATTACGTTTTTCTTTCGGAACAACTTTCATATTAAGACCAAATAAGTCGCCAACATTTACTGGGGCTTTTTTCGAGACACCCACACAGTCAACAAGTGTCAGAGCTTCTTTTCCCGGCGACAAACGTAATCCCCTGCCAACCATCTGACAGAATAACGCATCACTTTGTGTCGGTCTTGCAATGATGACAGTTTCGATTAACGGAATGTCGGTTCCTTCTGTAAACACACCGATATTTACAACACAAGGGATTTTTCGATTTCTAAAGTCCTCGAGAATCTGAGCTCGCTTTTTTTTTGGTGTTTCCCCGGTAACAACAACTGCACCTGGAATTTTCTTTGCAAGTGCATATGCGTGTGCGACGTTTACAGCGAAAATAAGTGTCTGACCATGTCTGTGTTTTCCATATGCGTCGATAACTGCATCAACAACGGCAGGTTTTAACATCGCATCCGCCAGGGCGTCCATTTTGTAATCGCCCATCTGTGTTTTTACCTGAGTCAGATCATACCCCACATCAATCTGATAGCAGTCAATATCAGTAAGGAAACCTTCTCGGATTCCCCATTTCATGTCTTTTAAATAAAGAATATCTTCGTAAATCTTGTTTAAGTCATCTTTATCTGCCCGGTCTGGAGTTGCCGTAAACCCTAAATGGATGCGAGGTTTGAAATAATCATAGATTTTACGATAAGATGCGGCGACCGCATGGTGGGCTTCGTCTGTAATGATCATATCAAAGTCATACGGATCAAACTTATCTAAACGCCGGATCAAACTCTGAACCGAAGCCGAAACAACTTCTTCGCCATGGCTATGTTCACTTGCCTGTTCAACACCAAAACTGCAGTCGTAGTATTTTTCCGGCTGATGTACCAGTTCGTCTCGATGACTCAAAATCAATACACGACCAAAACGAGGAATGTGGCTGAAGGTTACTGTTTTACCGGAACCTACCGGAAGTACGATCAAATGACTACCACTTTTACAGTTCATGATTTTATCAATACACTCTTTCTGATAATCCCTCAGAATACTCTGGTCGGGTACATGTGGAGGATCAAATAAAATTGTACTCTTTGTCTCATTTTTCACTTCTTCGGATCCGATATTCTGTACCCGATCATTCTCTTCTTTCTTTGATGTATTTCCCATCTTTGAAATCCTTTCTTCTTAAAACACAGAAAGCGTATTCCAAGAATAAATCTCAGAATACGTTGTTTCTGCTTACCTTACATTTTGCTACATAATCTTTTTACCAAGAACATCTGGTCTTCCACACATCAGAGCTAACATTCCCATAGCATTTGTGAAAGCTCCGTATTCAGAGATAATTACTTCGTCACCAAAAACTTCTTTGATCTCGTTTGCGATAATCGCTGTTGTGCCGCCGATAAACACGAACTGAGTATAATCAACAGACCACTGGGCGGCGAGACAATCTTCACGTAGAGCTGTGACATAATCGATCAAGTATTTATCAATCATAGTCTTAGAAGATTCCTCAATCTGCGGATTGGAACGAATTGGTTTTAAGCATCTGTCCTTTCCAGTACGACCAAGTACTTCTGCTGTCTGCGCTTTATTGATAAATGAATAAGCTGCGGATAACTTCTGAGCGAGACCGGAAACCAGCGCATTGCAGCCTTTTGTTGTTGTAAATGACATTGTCAGATCTGCGTCGCCGCCGTTATAAATAGTTCCGTTTACATTTAAGTGACCAATATCAATAACAGCAACAGTTCCCATACCCATAACACCCGGAAGCACTAATGCACCACAACCTTCCGGGTACACATAACGACCAACGAAACGGAATGTTCTGGTTTCGATTGGGCTTTCTCCAGTCCTTTTGAATCGAACCGTCACTGGCTCTGTTGGTAAAATGTAGTCTCTGTATGAATTTCTCTCTTCCGGGAACTCGTAATCTTTTACTGGAATACCAATTCCGCAATAAACTTCGTCGACTTCATCCGCCGAACACTCTAAAGCAACTGCAAGCATAGTACAGATCTTATGGATTGGTAATTTCTTTGACGACTTCAATTCGGCTTCTTTTGTAGCTCCCTGACCAACACGGTAGATCTGTCCGTCAAATTCTATTAACGAGGTATTCTGTCCTGGATCTGTATCCTCGAATATACCCTCATCATATTTAGTACGGATATTCTTTGAGATGATCTGATTACTCGGTTCATCATAGATATCGACTTTTGTAAAACTCTTTCCGCTATCAACAGTAATGTATCGTTTCATAAAAGTTCTCCTTTTTCTGTGTGTATGTGTTATCGTTTACATCATTTATAAGGCTCAAAATATGGAAAACTCGTCAGTTTTTTACATATTTGTTTCGATGATTTCGATTGCTCTCTGTAACGCCTGACTGTATTCATCGGCTTTTGGAAAACTAGCATCTAAAGCATCGTTTAGTTCGTTCAATAATGTTACAATTGTTTTGTTATCCATAATTAGTTACCTCTCTTATTGCATGAATTTCCCAACTAACTTAAAAAAGTCGTTTGAATTATCATTTTCTTTTGTAATCTGTGCGACCACTGGTTTTATCGTAGCCGTTTGATTGGTTGCAGTATTTGAAACCGGAGTCTGAACTGGTACCGGATCCGATTGTTTTGTTTCTACATGAGCAACCGGATGCTCGACTACGTTAGTCTGTGGTTCTCGAACTGGTTCTGCACTTACAGGCTGCTGCGTAAGTTGTACACTTGGTTCGTTCTGTGGAACAGCTGGTTTCGGAACCGCCTGCATCGTGTTCGGATTGTTAAATATCGGATTAGGTGTATTCATGCATCCAACATTTTGCGAATAATTATACGGATTGTTTGTCATTGGGTACGAAATAGGCGACTCCTGGACGAATGGACGCGATATATCTGGCTGCGAACTAGGGATCGAATAGCCGGAGCCGAGCTCAAAGATCGCCTGTTTACGGAGATCCATATATTCTGCAGCCGTTACCCTGCGTCCGACTGCGAACTCAAACTGTTCTACTAATTCTTTTGTCAATGCTGTTACGTTTGTCATAAAAATCTCCTTATATGATTACCTGGTTGTTAGAATCATCCGTTACCTGGTTGCCGGAACTATCAATTGTTGTATCAGTTGTTGTTTTCTTAGAACTGGTTCTCTTTGATTTATGAATATTGTTGTATTTGATAAGATTTTCATTCGGTAACTCGATAATGGTTCCGTTATTCAAATTCAGCTGCTTCTTTTTCGGAATATCAATGGTATAGATGGCAGCTCCGTTGTCAAGAATAACATCCGTTACAGTTCCGCAGAATCCAAGATGTGCGTTACTATTTGTGGTAAACGAAAATGAAATATATTCGATGTCTTCTTTGCTTACACCGAATTTCCTTGATACTAAGGTTGCTATATGATCATCAATTCCAACTAGTTCTGCATACTGATCAACCCGCAAATCGGATCCGGCATATGATTTTTTCATCTTAATAACTGCAATGCAATACACACATGCCGATTTCTCAATGTGCGTCCTTTTTAACTTGTTCATGTTTTTATCCCCTTTCAATAGTCTACTGCTGATCTTCGCACACCTTTTTTAGCCGAGATTTGTCGTAAGGTTCATACTGGATGAATGTGGTATCCATATATTTAGAAAGATCCAAAAATCCATTACACAGGAGCTCATCCATAAGCTTGTTTGCTGTACATACTGGAAGTACAACAAATGTTAATTCATCCTCGTATTCGGCTGTTGTTATGTACATAGCAATTCTACTTTGGTTGAGTTTCTCGTCGATTGGTAAAGAATCGTAAAGCATGACTGACAAAACTTCAGTTATGTAAGGTGTGTTATCCGGATATCGCAACATAACTCTCATATTAAAAATCCTCTCTTTCTTGGTTTCTAATCACAATAAGGCTCACTTTTCGGAAAACTCGTCAGGAAAATGAAAACAGATAAAAAAAACTTCCACGACTTCAAATCGCGGAAGCAATCATGTTTGTTTTTACTTTTTCGAGTTCCAAGGAAATCCAAAATCAGAACGTTTGATCTTACACTTTGGTTCACCATCTTTCCAAAACACAATACCTTCAAGATTGTGTTCCTTCAGATACTTTTTAATGCCATCAAAGCTGCGTTCGACCTCAATAATATCTTCTCCATGTTTGATTAATGTATCATGGTCCAAATGATAAGGATTGTCTCTAAAATGTTTTCCTACTGCCTCGTATGTCCCGTTTACAATCTGATGGTTTATAGAAAGATAATGATTCATTGCAGCAACAAACCATTTATCAGATGGATCGTTCTCGTTTACTTTAACCCAACATGGTAGATGCCCAGTAATTGGATCCGCTTCTTCCTGACATTTAATTGCGCCTTCCGGAACGGATCTGCCTTTCTTGGCATCATATCGTTTGTAAAACACACCATCTAAGACCGCACAACATGCGCCGTCGTATTTAACAGTTGCGAGACCTTCGTTACCTAATACCCATTCCATACCTTTCATAACATTTGAAAGGACGTTAACAACATTGTGGTCCTTGAATTCTCGTTCAAATAGTGTTGGAATTTTCTTCATAATGTTTTTCTCCTTTTATTCATCAGACAATACAATATCTGTATCCGGAATCTTCAATTGAATTTTTCCATTATGCTCCGTAATCACAAAGTCGTGATTATTAATACAATCTCTGATGAATATATGACGATTATGATTTGATACAATAACAAGGACACATCCGCATATCCCTACAAAAGACAGACCAATCGCAGCCAAAGGCAAAGTCTTGTCTTCAGAAGAAATACAACAATAAACCAATATAAGCACAAACAAAATTACAAACAAAACCAAATATACAATTATTCCGAGTTGTTCGCGTTTGTAATTCTCGGTTTCATTTTTGTAAAGATCTTGGCATATTTTCACTTTTTGATGTTTTGTCATAATGTTTTTCTCCTTTTACAGCCACTGATTAATTTCTTGAAATACGTTTCCGAGCGAATCTGTGATCATCAGATCTGTTTCCGGATTCAGCATGATATCCAGCTTTTCCTTATTGATAACGACCAAATGATCACCCTGGAAGTATGTGATAAATTGTGCGGCCGGATATACTTGCAATGAAGTTCCGCCTACGATTAACATGTCCGCATTGCTGATTGCTTCGAGTGCTCCGGATACAGCCGCTTTTGGAAGACCTTCTCCGTACAGAGTTACGTCTGGTCTGATCAAACCTCTGCACTCACATTTTGGAATTGAATCTTTGGATTCATATAAGAAATCTGCCGGATAATCCTTACCACATTTAGAACAATAATTGCTCTGAGTAGTACCATGGATTTCGAATACGTTTTTACTGCCAGCTTTCTGATGAAGTCCATCAATGTTCTGAGTCACAATAGCACTTAATTTACCCGCCGCTTCCATTTTCGCTAACACTTTGTGTGTAATATTCGGTTCAACGTCTCTGGTACCCAACTTTTGGCGATAGAACTCATAGAATACCTTTGAATTATTATACAAGCATTCCTTACTCAGAAGATATTCAGGCTCATACTGATCAAATCGTACATCGTGTTGATTATACAATCCATCTTTTGAACGAAAGTCTGGGATTCCGCTCTCAGTTGACACACCAGCGCCTCCGAAAAATACAATGTTATTTGATTTGTTGATATATTCTCTCAATTTTTCGTACATATATGTTCTGCCTTTCTCATTTGCGAATAATTGTTACGATTTGTTCCATGTTGAACACTCCCCAGAGCTAAAGCTCATGGGATTCTATTGTCTGATTTAATTGAGACAACGTACTCGTCTGCACATACGGTCT